>Ga0364910_1002_pt1 | contig 254496 bp, 255 predicted proteins | sample SorcelJu500001C4_3_FD_206970 | JGI IMG/M metagenome (GOLD analysis project Ga0364910, IMG submission 206970) | Enriched cells from Trout Bog Lake Hypolimnion, Wisconsin, USA - BchlTB.June25.5000.01.C4 | ecosystem: Environmental > Aquatic > Freshwater > Lake > Hypolimnion/Profundal zone | place...
GACGGACGAAGCTCCGGATTAAGGCGCTGTAAGGTTTGAACCGACGGCTATCGTAGCGGAGCTAATTCGCATCCCTGCTCAATAGCTCCTCGCGCAGCCGTCCTGCCTGCGCGTACGATGCCGTTACCGTCAAATTCAAACCAACAGCGCCTAAATCCTCCGCAACGCCGCCGGACACCCTTGCGGCCTCACCGCAAGAAGTTGTGGCGGAGAAAGTGGACAAAAAAGGAACGGCTCTACCACCACTTACAACATGTCATAATTAGATAATAAAGGAAATAGGCAAACAAATATTGAAAAACTTAATATGTTATTGGTGCAGAAGTTAATGGGACATATAAAAGGAGCAAATATTGATGAACCAACAGAGATTATTGACATTCTTAAAGGTATTGGCGCTAGCGGCCGACTGGTAAAGACGTTTGCCTCCGGCAGAAGTGTATTTGGCAACGGCATGGCCTATAGCCCAGATGGGCGCTATATCGCATCGGCTGTCGATCTAGAAGGCAGCCAAAGCGGCGATTTAGGAATAGTTGAGATATGGGATGTGCAGAGCGGGCAATTGGTGAAAACTATTGCCCCGCCGCGACGCACTAACGCGGATGTTGTGGCCTTCAGCCCCGATGGCAGGTATCTAGTTTATGGCAGCGGTGAAAGGGGGTGTCCGGGTTGTGGACGCCCATACGTGGCAACCGGTGAAAGAATTCTTAGATTTTCCGGAATCTTTTATTCAATCAGTGGCGTTTAGCCCGGACAGCAAGCGCATAGCGGCCGGCAGCGCCGAGTACGTGAAAATCTGGAGATTGGACGAATAGCGAAAGATAAGGTTCATTGTTTTGAAATGATATCCTTGTCCGCGCTTTTTTACAACAGGCCAGCAAGTTGTGTGTCCGGCGGCGTAGCGTAGGAGAAATAGACTCTGTAGGATTGGAGAGCCGGTAACGGCATCGTGCCCGCAACCAGGACGGTTGCGGGAGGAGGTATTGAGCAGGGATGCGAATTACCGACGGTACGATAGCCGTCGGCCCAAGCCGTACAGCGTCTTAATCCGGAGCTTCGCCGTCCGGCACTTTTGCGGCGAAAATAAGGGAAAGACAACATCAGAGAAAAAGCATCGTTGATAAAGTCTGAGATAACACCTCAAGAAAGTATTTTCCGGAAGGTAGCGGTGAGGACAGTGAAGCGGCGTGGGGTATGGTGGCTTACTATGAGGAACTGGCCCGGAGGCGGGCTGAGTGATTTTACCATTGAATCCGTCTATGATTGGGTTAGAACAAAAAACAGAACGGCGAAAAAACAAAGGCCTCTTGTCATCGTCTGACAGGAGGCAATTTTTCCCACACGAATATTCAATAATCTTATTGGTTCCTAATAAGGGGTACGGCTTCCGTTGCTAAGGTCTCCCTCTTTAGCGGTCAGCCATTCATTCAATTGCTTTACTCTGTCCCAAGTTAGATTGGCTATCACTATGCAATAGGACATCGGATAACTGCTGCCATAAGCTAATTGTTTATCTTCTTCGGGAAATATCGCATCCATCTCAGCATCGCGGAAGGCGATCCAGGCAAGCTCAGCCTTAATGAATTTATCGATAAATATTTTATCTCCTTTGTGCTTAGTCAGTACTTTGTTATAAATAATATTCAGGGTGTCGTCCGCCCGCTTGAATTCCCGTCCGGCGGCCATATCAAGCCCCAACTGGCTCTGGTCGTTGTCAGGGTAAGTCATTTCAATCTTAAAGTGGCGAGGATCAAGACTTATTTTATCAGTTCCATTGTCATTTGCGGCTTGAACATTACCCACGGAAATAATAGACCAGGTAAGCACAAAAAGGATAATCATTCTTAAAATATATCGCATTTCCATTTCTCCTTGAATGATAATTGGGATTGACTGTAAATTCTAGTGCCGGTTTGCAAAGTCCTTCTTGCCGCGAGTGTAATATTTCAAAAGAAGCTTTGAATTTCGTGGCTTCCCCCTTACAAGACTGTACCATACTTGATCAGTACAATCCCTGCAATACATAGCAGCACGCCCAAAGCAGTGGTTATTGTCAGTTTTTCATGAAAGAAAAATAGTCCGACGAATATTAGAATCAAGGCAACTGTTACCGCTGAAACAATATTGGCTAAACTGATATCCCAACCAGCTCTGTACGCCAGTAAAAATCCTGTCTCGATGCCAAAAATGGCCACTCCCAGGGCATAACTAGTCCAATTGAGTTTTCTAAACGATGCGACGATTCCATCATTATCGCTGAAAAATGGGTAAGCGATTGAGCAGAGCAGGATAGCAACAATATATGTAACGAACAGCGAGGTTATTGGGTTAACGGTGGACGGAGTTGACTTCTGGATAAAGTGGTAGAAAACAGAGGATACAATGGTTAGGATTATTGTAAAATAGAAAAGCCACATGCTTACCGAATCTCCCTTCGCGAGCGCGGCAGCTGGTTACCCAGCTGGTGCTGCTTCCGTTATGGTCATTACTTTTAATATAGCACCTCCCAGTATATCTGGCAATATACATTTTGCATAATGCTAAATGTATATTGCCTGTTGCATTTTGATGGCGCCGCACAGTATAATAATATAAAAAATATCCTATCAGCGGAGTTGGAATTCTACACGATTTACCTTATTTCGGAAAGGGAATGATGAGCAATGAGAGAGTTGATCAAGACTACTTTGGCCGATCAGGTTTATGCGATTTTGCGAGAGAATATTATTAACCAGACAATAAAGAGCGGAGAAAAATTGATATTAAAGATTTTGCAGGAAAGGTTTAGTGTCAGCTCCACCCCGATAAGGGAAGCAATAAATAAATTGGCGCACGAAGGGCTGGTAGACCAGGTAACTAATATTGGCGCCAAAGTAATTAGACTGAGTATAAATGACTGCCGTGAAATTTATGATTATTGTTCATGCCTGGACGCTGCTGCATTAACACTGGCCTTAAGAAGCGGTAGAACAGCAGAGATCATATCTGAACTTAGCGAGTGCATTGAAGCGCAAGAAAAGTCACTTCAGGCAACGAATATAGACGAATTTTTAGGGCACTCAGATCATTTTCATGCTATTTTCTTTAAATATGCTAATAATTCAAGGCTATTTCAGGCTGCGATGCAAATAGATGGCCAATTCACCCTGCTATCGACACTCTATCAAAAATTGACGTTGACTAAAGCAGTGGTACTTTCGGAGCACAAAAATATTGTTGCGGCAATTGCAGCTAATGATAGTGAAAAGGCGGCAGGCCTCATGATAAGCCATTTCGAGCATGCTAAGAACTACTTGCTGGGGAATATCGGGAAGTAATTGACTAAGACAGAGTTTGCAAAAATAGTTTTGCACTCAGCGGCGGCTAAATCCCGTTCGCGTATGGCGATTACGTGCAATTGCCCGCTAATAATAAGCGGTTAGGCCCGGCTATATTAATGGCAATAAAGTCTCTAGTCCTGAAAAAGATTGACCGCTCAATGGAAATGGTATAGTATAGTAACACTAGGATTACAAGATTATTACATAAAGCTATATATTTGGCAAACTTATTGAAAGATAAGGACGCAAAGCTATGGGTCTAAGGACGAAGAGTCTACGACTGCCAGGTTGCCGATTCAATTACAGGTTGTAATTAATTGCACTGGTCTTTCAATAGACTGGTGCAATTGTTTTTTACCCCGGAGGAAGTAAGTTAACAGAAAAAGCGGAAGAGGTGTTTGAAAACAGAGTTGGCAGGGAAAAGAAAGAACAAGGAGGTGTGACTTATGAAAATGTTAGCTGTGGGATTCTTAACTCCAGGAATGCTGGTTGCTCGGGATGTGATTACTGAACAGGGAATGGTCTTGCTTAATCATGGCACGTGTTTAACGCAAGTGCATATCGTAAACATTCGAAAGAGGGATGTTCCTTTTGTATATGTTGAGGAAATTGATGATGATTAGGGGAACAGGCAGTCCTTCATTCAGCTTGCGATAACCCCCCAGGGGATATGTTGGCGATTCCTCTGGCGCGAGAGGCGAAAATTCCTTCAGCGCAGATTATACTGAAAAGCGCAAGAACAGAAAGGATTAAAATCTAATACTAAAGTGGATGATTGATCTGTTTTCAGACTAGGTATGATTTACTGGCAAAATTTCCTGTTGTGGAAGTTGAGCGGGTTTTTTTAAAAGATATATGGAGGAATGCCCAGATGGAGTTTAAGGTCCTTATAACCACCGACATTAAGGAGCGAGCTAAAGCGTTCGCTATAAGGCGCAAGGTTTTTATCGAAGAGCAAAATGTTCCGGATGAAATGGAAATTGATGAATTTGATGATTCTCTAGATACAAAACATGTTCTAGTATATCGACACGATCATGCCGTGGGGACAGCCAGATTTCGTCCATATAGTGATAATGTCCTAAAGATTGAGCGCCTGGCGGTACTGTCTGATGCGCGGCGTAGCGGTGTGGCCCGGTTGATCATGCAGACTATTGAAGCTGAGGCCAAGCAAGCGGGGTACGAGCATATAAAACTGTCGGCCCAGCTGCAGGCTAAAAAACTTTATCAACAACTTGGCTTTGAAGAATATGGCGAAGTCTATCTGGATGCCGGAATAGAGCATGTTGATATGCAAAAACACATAGGATCATCATCGCTGATCTGATCGGCGACGGCTGAGAGTGGCCGCGCTATGGACCCTTGTGCAGATATGTAAGGACAACCGAGGTTATTTCGGTTGTCCTTTTGCTTGCGGCAGGGAAAAACCTTGTTGCCGGGTGACCGGGATGGAGAGTGAATGCCTGTGGAGGTATAAGCTACCGTAGGGAAGGATAGAACGGTCAATTTGGGAAATGATAGCGAACAACGGCAAGAAACACGTGACAATAGTTTGATTGCATGTTGGAAAGTAACCGATAAATTTATGGAGTAGGATACCATGCGAAAAGGTAATATTGAGCCAAAGGACTGCGAAGAAGATGTAGCTGCAAAACTGAAAAGGCTTCAGACCATGGTTTCGTCGGCCCGAGAGCTTGAAGCTGGTATTGAAGGTTTAGTTGCTGTTCTTGGGGAGCAGTCTGTGGATTCCGGGGCGTATCAGGTTGCTCCAAGTTTGGCTAAAAATCTGACAAGCCTGCGGGAAATACTGGCCGATAGTTATGATTTCCACTTCCGGGAGTTTATTATCACCTCTATTAACCGCAAAGCTGCGGTTGTTTTTCTCGAAGGAATGGCCAATGAGGTGTTAATCAACACGCATATTATTGAAAGGTTGATGTTGCAGTCGGCGACCGGGCAGACTGTGTATACGCCACAGGCTGAGTACGAAAGTATAAAAGATACCTTGCTTACCGTCGGAGCGCTAAACGTAGTGAATATAATGGAGAAGGCTGTGAAACAGCTGTTGTCAGGGGATACCCTGCTACTGGTGGAGGGCGTACCCTCGATAATTATTATCGAAAGCAGAAAAATGGAAGCGCGCCCTATTTCGGAACCTGAAACCGAATCCAATGTGCGCGCTCCCCGTGATGGGTTTGTGGAAGTACTCGAAACTAATATCTCTTTACTTCGGCGGCGGCTCAAATCAAATAATTTAATTGCTAAAAGATTTACCCTTGGCGTCAGAAGCAATACTAATATTGATGTTGTGTACTTTCGCGGTATTGTCAATCCCCGGCTGGTGTGCGAGGTCGAGCGGCGGTTAAGGAAAATAAAGATCGATTTGCCGATTAGCACAGGCTTTTTAGAGGGCCTGCTGGAAGATCACCCAAAATCAATATTCCCAACTATGCTGGTAACCGAGCGCCCGGATAAGGTGGCCGCCGCTTTAGTCGAAGGAAAAGTGGCTATATTAATGGATGGATCGCCTTTTGTTCTCCTAGCGCCTAGCACTTTTTCGGACTTTTTTCAGACTAGCGATGATTATAATGAAAAGTGGCTGGTCACTTCGATAATAAGATTTACCCGGTATTTTTCCGCACTTTTTGCGATGGCGACTCCGGCTGTTTTTGTGGCCATCACCACCTTCCATCCCGGCCTGCTACCAACACCGCTGGCGATAACTATTGCCGTAGCCCGTATGAACACTCCTTTTCCGGCTTTTCTTGAAGCCTTATTTATGATTGCGCTGGTGGAAATTTTGCAGGAAGCCGGTCTGAGATTGCCCAAAACCATTGGGCCTGCTGTCAGCATTTTCGGCGGTCTGGTTATTGGCGAGGGCATCGTGCGAGCCGAATTGATAAGTGCTCCAATGATAATCGTTATCGCCTTCACAGCCATTGCTTCGTTTAATATCGCCAACTACCGGATAAACTTGATTGTGCGGTTACTCCGAGTACCGCTTTTGTCTCTAGGCGCCAGTTTGGGACTGTTTGGCGTAATGATGGGGCTGTTGACTTTGTTTGTCCACCTTAGCCTGCTGGAAAGTTTCGGGGTGCCGTTTTTGGCACCGGTTACCCCAAGAAATCTTAAATATTTCAGTGATTTGAAGGATACGGTAGTGGTTGCGCCGCCATCGGCGATGGACGAACGGCCGGAATATTTGAACCCAGAGGATAGCCAGCGGCAGCAAAACTGAACTTTCGCAAAAGAAAAACTGGGGAGTGCGTCCAGGGTGCGTATTTCGCTGATTCAACTTTTTATTATTTGTTTTGTTACCTCTTTTGGCGTCAGCATGGCAAGTTTGCCTGCTGCAGTGGCGAAGTCCGCCCATGAGGACATGTGGCTGTCGGTGCTTGTCGGCGGCGTTGCCTTTTTATTCGCGGTCTGGGTGGTAACAAAACTGTCCTCCTATTTTCCCCAGCATAGTTGTATCGAATATCACCGGATTTTGCTTGGCCCGATTTTGGGACAGGGTGTAAACATTCTGCTGGTAATTCTCATTTTGCTGATTCCTATCGTATCGGTTCGGTCTTTTGTGGTTGCAGCTAAAACCTATCTGTTTGATATAACACCCCCTCAGGTTCTCAGCGCAGCTATTCTTATACTGCTGTGGTACGCCGCTCAATACGGTTTGCAGCCCATAATTCGCTTTCAGCAGCTTATTTTCTTTTCTTCCCATATGGTGTTTTTCCTGATTATTCTGATGGGATTGATGGCGATCCAACAGAGGCACTATCTGCCTTTCCTGGCCGATGGAGTTTTGCCGGTCTTAAAGGGCGCCATACCCAGCTGGTATGCGTATACAGGGCCGGAAATCGTCATCGGGATGTTCTATCCGTTTATAACTCGTCAGAAAGAGACTTTCAAATGGGCCGCCGCCAGTGTGGCCGCACTGATTGTGGTATACACCGTGACTACTGTCATTGTCCAAGGCATTCTTGGACCTGAGGAGACGGCCCACCTTTTAAGCCCGACCATTATCGCCTTTAGGAAAGTTGTGCTGCCGGACACTTTTATTGAACGCGTTGATGGTTACTTCCTGATATTCTGGATACCGGTATTTATTGTCTGTATGTTGAATTGGGTGTATCTGGCCGCCTTCGGTATAGAAAGAATATTGCGGTTGGAGAATAGCCGCCCGGCTGTCGCGTTGTTGATGCCGCTTATTCTATATTTTGTTATCGTGCCCCCTGATTATCAGACCGCGTCAGCAATCAGCGAATGGACCAACAAGCTCCTAATCGCCTGGGGCGCGGGGATATTGCCGCTACTACTTTGTATTGCCTGGTGGAAGGAAAAGAGGCGGGGTGCATGTTGATGGCCTTGAGTCCGCGAACTGTAATTCTGGCTGGGGCCATGATCGCTCTGGCGCTTATTACGGCTGGCTGCTGGGATCGTAAGGAAATAGAAGACCGTGGTTTTGTGCTCGGCATGGCGATTGATCATGTGACGACAGCTGGACCCAAGGGACAATATGACTTGCCGCATGTCACCCAGGAGGCCGGTCAGCGCAAGTATCTCATAACCCTTGAATTGCCACGTTTCAGAAAACAAGGCGAAGAAAATTCCGCGACCGGGTCGGACCAGCATTATATTTTTGCTGGCGAAGGCGAATCGCTTTATGCCGTTACCAGGGCCATCGACGCCCAAACCGGGCTCACGCTGTTTTTTGAGGATCTTCAGGTACTGGTTATCAGTGAAGCCGTGGCCAGGGAAGGCGTGGACGATTTGCTCGACTTTTTTTTTCGCAATGCCGGTATCCGTCGCCAGGTCAGAGTATTTGTTACCCCTGGCCGTGCTGAGGATATACTGAGAACCAAACTTCAGGTTGCGGAAGTCAATAGCACTTATATCGAGAAAATATCGCATAATGTTAAGTTAGTGCCGAGATTCGCCAGCATAAGCGACTTGGGCGATATCGCCGAAGCAATACAGAATAAGCGCCCATTCTTTATGGCGGGGATCGTGACAGAAAACGGCGAGGTAAAACTGACCGGCGTGGCAATATTCAAAGACGGGAAAATGGTGGAAAAACTTGATGAATGGGAAATCGTGGGGGCAAAAATAATAAGAAAAGTCTTAAAAGGTGGCGTCTTCACGGTAGCAAATCCTGCCAATCCGGAAAAAATAGCGGCATTTGAATTGGCGGAATCGCGGATTAAGGTGGATTCCCACATCCAGGGCGACAAATTGTCATTTTCTCTGGAAGCCGAGTTTGTCGGCAATCTTGTGGAGAATGCTGAAATCGAACAGAACGCTCTAGACCCGGCTTTCCAGGCGACGCTGGAGCAGGCGCTGGCCGCTGAATTCACCCGCCAGACTTTGGCCGCCTATCGTAAGCAGCAGGCGATGAAGGCCGAAATATATGACTTGGCGGGCTTGCTCCACAGGCAGCATCCGGCGTACTGGAAAACAGTGAAAAGTCGTTGGGATGATGAAGTGTTTCCCAACACGCCGCTTGATGTCAAGATAACGGTTATCATCAGAAGAACTGGGATGTCGCGCTAGAAGAAGCTATAGAGGATGATACCTGCGCCGCCGAGGATGTACAGCCAGCCGCCGATGCGGGCAAATTTCTCAGCCCGGGGATGGTTGAGGGTTTTGGCGCTGGCGACGTTAAGTGTCAGAGAATACAGACCTACCAGTATAAGTGACGTGCCAAAAGATAGAGTCAGGGGCGCGGAAAGAATTTTAATCAACTTCTGTGGATCCATGGTCAGTCCGCTTCCTTTCATAATCACAATCAAACTTAGTATGGCTGAATTTGCTTGGCAAATATGTCCGGGACAATCAAGATATTAATCCGGGCTGCGAAACCCCCAAAATCCAATAAATATCAAAAAGGGAACGCCGATACTCTGTCAAATCCAAAAATATTATGAAAGAGGGCATGATGTATGGGCGTATCAGCTATCGGGCAGTCCAGTACTGCTCAGACAAGTCAGAGTGGTCAGGACTATAGTAGCCAAATCCAAAATTTAGAAAAACAAAAAACAGCAGTCCAGGCCAAGATCAGCAAACTGAACCAGGACAAAAAAATCAGTGCAACTGAAAAGCAACAAGAGATTGAGGCATATCAGCTTCAGATGCAGACAATTCAATCTCAAATTCAGCAATTGGAGCAAAAACAGACCCAGTCTAAACAAACAAGTTCCAGTACTTCGGACGCCACCAGCAGTCAAAGTAGCCTAAGTACTGACGCAACTAAGCAGCTGATCCGTCAAAGCGTTGACGTGGAAGCATGAGCTTGTTATTCGGCGCTAATTGACCTGGAATTTTGCAGAATGAAGACAATATTCGGCATCACAAAAAATCCCGTTCACGAAAAGTGAACGGGATTTCTGTCTGGGTTGCAGATGGGAGCCAAGCGGGGGTGCCATTACTTTACTTGCTGCAGCTCGCTTTGCATGCTTTGAAGGTCAGAGGTGGAAACTGTGCCGGCGGCGACCTTCTGTAGGAAACTTTGCAGATCGGCGTTGAGAGTGCTGGAATTAATGGAGCTTGTGCTACTGGAACTGCTTGTGCTGCTTGTGCTACTTGTGCTACTGCCAGCGTCCATCGGGGGCGGCGGTGGCATCATCATCTGGGAAGAACTGGTACTGGAGTCGGTGGAGCTGGAACTGGAATCGGTGCTGCTAGTGCTGAGATACTGCGCTAGTTCACTTTCCATGCTCTGAATGTCGGAAGATGATACGGTACCGTCAGCCACTTTGCTCAGAAAACTCTGGAGGTCAGAATCGATGGAACTGGTGCTGCTGGTGCTGCTGGTGCTACTGGTGCTGCTGCTATCAGCGATAGGCGGTGGTGGCGGGGGCGGCATCATCATTGACATCTGGGCAGAACTGGCGCTAGAGTCGGTGGAGCTGGTGCTGGAGTCGATGCTGCTAGTGCTGGCATACTGCGATAGTTCACTTTGCATGCTCTGAATGTCGGAAGATGATACGGTGCCGTCAGCTACTTTGCTCAGAAAACTCTGGATGTCGGAATCAAGCGTATCAGAACTATTGTAACTACTGGAGTTGCTGCTATTAGCGCTCGTCGGTGGTGGCGGGGGCGGCATTGATCCGGACAACTGGAAGGTATCACCATCAGAGTTGCTGCCGGTCACTCCGCTAATGCTTGACGAAGCTTGTGCGGAATTCAGGTTATTGCTCAAACTGTTGCCTAATGAATTGGCGCTCTGCATGTAATACTGGCTTAATACTGCTGCCAAGTTGCTGTTACTTATGGATGATATACTCATTAAATACACCTCCTGATTTTGTTTGGTCTTATTCATATTAACGAAACATATTATTGAAAATTTATTTGTATTTACATTTAAATTAGATTTACTTTGCTTGCGATTAACCTGTTAGTGGAGTATTTTCAATTATGTATCATGTCGTAATATTGACGCGAGGTAGGCAGAAGTGATATTTAGAGGTTTTGGCTGACAACTGAAGAGGACTCATCATTCGATGAGCCCTCTTCAGTGATGTGGTCGCTTTTCAGGTGTTACTAATAGCCGTAACCGCCGCCATAGCCGCCATAGCCTCCGCCATAGCCTCCGCCATAACCGCCATAGCCTCCGCCGTAGCCGCCATAGCCGCCCAATAAGTAACCTAGCCCCATACCAAGACCGAAATTACCACCACCATAACCACCGTAACCGCCATAGCCACCACCGTATTTAGTATAGCCGGTGCCGGCTTTGGGTCCATGGGTTTGACGTAAGTCACCGCCACAATAGGGGCAACGATATGCCATGCTTATTCCTCCCAATTAGTTATACTACATATTATGTCGCAGATTGGCTAGTGTGCGGTATTCTATATAGCAAATTTAAGTGTATGGTTGGGAGTTCAGTATAGTCTTGTAGCAGCCTGACAACCAACTTCACTGGAGGGGCTGAAAACGGCGTCCTTCAGTAATCACGGCAACTTTACAGGGCTTATGGGCGATTGGTCTTGTTTCTTGCATTTCTACTTCCAGAAAAAAGCGTTCAATGATTATTTTGTTGATCATTTCCTGTATCTGAAAAGCGGTATTGTCCACGCCCTTTTCAATTGAGCGCAGAAGTGCCTCGGCCTCGCCTTCCGTCATATGAGCCGGTACCGCCAGATTGAAGGTGGGTTCAAAAACTTTGTTGGCGTAGGTGGTGATAAACGACATCATTCTGGCGGTCACGCAATCGCTAAGTTCAGGGCTGGCCGGCAGCTCCTGCAGCCACCGGCGAATGAGTTTTTCCACTTCCGTACAGTCTTGTTCGGAGTTTACCGGAAACGGTACAATTTTTGCTGCCAAGACAAGGGCCTCCTTGCTGAGATGCATTCCTCGTATTATTTATAGTCTTATTATCTTACAATAATATTTGATTTAAATTTTATTTGCTCTACAAAAAAATGCCGATGGGGCTAACGCACCAAGTCCAGATCAGATGTTCTTGCGTTAATAAAAGGGAATAATAATTTTTCATAGAATGAATTAATAAAAGTGAATTTGGAACCAGTTATTGGCAGCATGCCTTCAGCCACCTTTTTAGTATTGAGAGCTGTATTGGCAGGAAGGTTCTGTTGCGACAGAGAACTTAATTATTGACTGCAGATGTGGTTTAGGAGGATCAGTGTGCAAAGGATATTAATAGTGGATGATATCCAGGAAGATGTTCAAGAACTGAATAAATTACTGCGGGATCATTATGAGATCTTTGTTGCTGACAGTTGTACGATGGCTGCCCAGCTAATGGGGGATAAAAACCCCGACTTGCTGCTGATGAATGTAATGTTGGCAGATATGGAGAGTTTTATGATTAGCGGCGGCTTGAAGGACCGGCTGGAGGATTGCCAGGCCCCGATTATTTTTATTGTGGACCGTAACAATCCAGATGGCCTCGTCAAAGCGTTCGCCTGGGGCGGAGACTATGTCGGCAAGCCTTTTATCGCCGAGGAGTTGCTTGTTCGGGTGCAAGTGCAACTTGAACTTTGTCAGGTCCGGGAGACTTTGCGGGAAAGAAACTTTCAATTGAGCGATGTCCTGGAGGAAATTGACAGTATGGCCCGCATCGATCTTTTGACTAATGTGCCTAACCGGCCGTATATGTTGGAAAGGGTCAAGGATGAGGCAGCCAGGGCTTTTCGCTACCAGCGTCCGCTGACCTTTGTTATTGCCAATGTCGATAACCTAACAGCCATCAATAAAGATTTTGGGCAGGATTGCGGCAATTATATCCTGCAATGCACAGCAGATATTATCCGGACCAAGCGGAGGGGCCACGATGTCGTTGCCCGTTGGGGCGGAGATGTATTTTTACTTATGCTGCCCGAGACCGATCTGTCAGACGGTGGCCGGGTTGCCGAGAGGATCAGGGTTAGGGTTGAAAGTGCGAAGATCGGTTATTCCGGTAAGGATATTCCGGTGACCTTGACCATGGGAGTCGCTGAATTCACCGCTGACTGGGGAGCTGATACAACGATCAAAAAAGCTGAGGAGGCCATGCGTAAAGGCAAGACGATGACCAAGAACTGTGTCGTCTTAGCCGATGGGAGTTGGCCTGCGTAGCAAAAATAAAAAGGCCTGAATCTTGTAGATTCAGGCCTTTTAGGTTTCTAATTATCTTAGGGAAGTTGAACCGCCATTTTTAAGGTGATTGCTGCAGGGTTGCCGCTTATTACTTGGCAGATGGAAATCTTTTCTTTTACGCTAATTACCTTAATTCGGGCAATTTCATTTATGGATTCATCAAGTATCTCGCCGGTATCGGGGTCTGTGATAATGTCGGCTTTGCCGACTACGAAGGTCTGGCCAACGGTAACGCCTTCACGGGTACCACGATTGACGTATATGCTACCATTCTTGATCAAGGCCACCGTGCCGCGCCAGGGGATATTGGGAAGTTGGGAGATCATCCATTGAGTACCCTGGCTTATTGCATCCTGGACGGCTTTACCGACGTTGCTTTTTTGGAAGTTGCCATATTCGCCTGACCAACCAGGGCCGGAATAACCAACCACGGCACCACCAGCAGACGATTTTCCGACAACGCTGGTTGAAGCCAAAATCTGACCAGTGGTGGAGTCGACCATATACATTGTGACATTAATTTCGGCCTTGCTGCTGCTGCCGCCGAGTGATATCCCACCGAAGGATATGCCGCCGCCCGAGGAACCGGTTTCCTGGACATGGGTGATGGCGCCTTTAACGAGAATCTGGGCAGGTGTAAGCCGACCTTGGGCTGGAGTTATGGAACCTTGCGCGGTTGCTCCCGAGGCCGCCAGCGCTTGCTCATCCAAAGCTTCGCCTCGCATGTCTTTTTCACCAAGGACGATAAAGCGGCCGGTTTGGTTGAGAACATCAGTCATTACCGTTCCCCAGGCATCCCCGATATCCCATTGGCCTGCCCAACCAGCCTGGTTATCGAATTTTACAACACTGATTGTATAGCGCAGACCGCCAGTAGCAGCCTCGGCGGATACAAATTTAGGCATGCTTAGGGAAAAAGCCATAAGCGACATAATCAAAAGCAGAGTGGCCTTCTTAGCGAAAGGCATGATGGTTGTCAAAATAGTACACCCCTTCTCATTTGTGTATATGTTTTTAGTAAATATATCTATATTATAAGCAGAATTGGATTATTTGTAAAACATTTGATAGAGTTTTGGTTACCCAAACCTATTAATAGAAAAAATACTGAGATCCTGCTTGGTCGTGGCAGACAAAGCATAATCTCAGTTTTATACCCCAAATGAGGATTTAGTTGATGCGGTGAGGGAAGTATAACTAGTGACTAGTGGCATCACCTCATGGGCGTTGGATTTTTTTATCGATGATGGTTAAGCCTGCAACTCACGCAGGACGGCTTCTAAAAGTTCCTCAATCCTATGAAGTTCGGACTCTATCCGACCCAAGAATAGGAAGAATTCCTCATGTTGGAAACATTCATTTCTCTCTGACGGCAAGTTGAACACCTCCTTATTAACATAATATTATTATGAGCTATATTTGGTTACCGCGAAGTATAGATTTTGCAGAGATGACGTAATTGAGGCGTTGATACAGTCTGGAGAGAACAACGATGGTGATACTGGCAAGGGATTTGGGAAACAGGGTCCCTAGACGCTGATCAATAAGTCGCCTGGGGTAATAATGGCATTTAATAGCCCAAGGAAGGATTTATGACGAATTATGACGAAAAAAGCAATATAAGCGAGACTGAAAAATTGCTTTAGATAAAGTACTCTCGCCCATATATTTTTTTTGTTGTAAGGAGTTAACATATGCTTTTACACCTTGATGTCTATACATTGATTGCTGTATTGATTATGGGACATATTGTTTCAATTTTATTGCTAATCACGGATATTAGACAGATGAAGAGCAATAAATTTGATTGGATCTTTATTATTGGAAGAGTCCTCCAATTAGTCGGCTGGATGTTAATAATAGAACGCGGTCAAATTTCTGAGTTCCTGTCATTAATGATCGGGAATTCCTTTTTGATGGTTGGACAAGCCGGTGAGGCATTGGCGTTAACATCTTTGAAAACCTCAATAACATCAAAATGGTATTGGGTGTACGCCGGACTATTAGGGATCATTCTTCTATGCTGGTGGAATGTAGTGGTTCCACTAAATGTATTAACCAGAATAACAATTACGTTTCCTTTGATTGGGACGCTTTTCGTTATACCAGGTTGTTTTTTCGCTTTTTCCCGGGATAGATCTTCTTTAATGCAGAAACTCATCGGAGGCATCTACGTTTCTTTCTTCATAATGACTATTTGGCGTGCCTGGTACACAACTAAGTTAATGAATTACAGTATATTTGTGTCACATATACCACATACTGTTTCATTTTTAATGTTGAATTTCTTGCTGATAGCCGGAAGCATTGGGTATATCCTAATTAAGAACGAACAACTTAATCAAGAAATGGTAAGGATGGCGAATACTGATTTCCTGACTAATCTATATAACCGGCGGGCCTTCTTTAATCTGGCAGACAGTCACTTTTCTTTCGCGCGCAGGGAAGGGCTGGCGGTTTCTATGATGATGATCGATATTGATAATTTTAAAAGTATAAATGATAACTATGGGCATTTAGTTGGCGATAGGGTTATTCACAGCGTTGCAACAATATTGCTTAATAATTGTAGAACTTATGATATTGTCAGTCGGTTTGGCGGGGAAGAATTTGCAGTTTTTTTGCCGGGGACGGACGACGCTAGTGCTGAGGAAACTGCTGAAAGGCTTAGAAAAGCTGTAGAAACTGGTATACCGGCAAGCCATGATGCTATCAGATGTACTATAAGCATTGGGATTGCCACGCTAGGGGCAAGCAAACACGGACCCTATAAAGTGGATGATCTTGTGGCCAGTTCGGATAATGCCTTGTATAAGGCAAAAGAAATGGGCAAAAATTGTGTGGCCTTTTGGGGTATACCTGAACTATCGCAGTGAATATTTCTCCCGGTATTTTGCAAATAAAGGGGTTGTTTCAGTGTCCATACTTAATCGCGGCATGGCCCGAAAAATCGGTCTGCCGCCAGGATCATTGCTTCACACCGGAAAAACTTATATTGATATTCCGCATGTAAAAATATTGGATTACGATGCTGCTGATGCAGTCGAAAAAATATTTCATTCAGCAGAAGAGTTATGTACTTATATTGATAGCTCAACTGTCACTTGGATCAGAGTTATCGGGCTGCATAATGTAGAACTAATTGAGAAGATCGGCCAATGTTTTGCGATTCATCCACTGGTATTGGAAGATATCCTCAACACCAACCACCGGCCTAAAATGGAGGATTATGGCGATTACTTGTACATTATTCTGAAATCATTTAGTGATGCTGCTGATGCGGACGGTATGGATGACGAACAAGTAAGCATTATTCTCGGAAAGAACTATGTGATTTCATTTCAGGAAAAGGGAGATGAGTTGTTCACGCCGGTGCTGGAGCGGATCAGCAGCGCCAAGGGGCGCATCAGAAAATCAGGCGCTGACTATTTAGCCTACGCCTTAATCGATACAATAGTTGATAAATATTTCGTTATCCTTGAGGATGTCGGCGAAAAAATTGAAGATTTGGAAGATGATCTTGTTATTAAACCCGGTCAGAATGCCCTGCAGGAAATACATGTTCTTAAACGGAAAATGCTTCATTTCCGCAAAGCTCTTTGGCCGTTACGCGAGATAATGAATTCATTAAGCCGTGGTGAATCGGCACTTGTGCAGGAAAATACGATTTTATATGTGCGCGACACCTATGACCACACCATCCAGCTGGTCGATGCACTGGAAACATATCGCGACATCTTATCAGGGATGCTCGACATCTATCTTTCCAGTGTCAGCAACCGTATGAACCAGATTATGAAAGTGTTGACCGTTATCTCCACCATCTTTATCCCGCTGACCTTTATTGTCGGAGTATATGGAATGAATTTTAAGAACATGCCAGAGCTGGAATATCAGTGGGGTTATCCCGCGGTATTAGTGGCAATGCTTATTATCAGCTTAGCAATGGTCAGATTCTTCCAGACCCGTAAATGGTTGTAGCACATGAAAAAAATGACTTGTGTCGAGCAAAAACAAAATCCATGTTCCGCCTGAGGTGGAACATGGATTTTTAGTCTAAATTTTTGTTGCTGGGTCTTTTGCAAGACACAGATAGGCGATAAAGAACAGGTTGATATAGGGGATAAAAGCAAGTATCATCAGGATCATAGGCTTGCCCAGATCTACAACTCTTCTCACCATGTTGAGGATTTGAACCCACAAAAGTGCAAGCATAGCGGCGTACAGTAGGTATTTCAAGTTGGCCATACTATGGAAAAGTTGGACATCCGTAATAGGCAAGGTAAGAAGACTAAAAATTGAGAATATACCAAGTTGCCTGATCACAAAGGTTTTTTTATTAATCGCGTACTTTCCCCAAAAATATTTCAGCACGGTTATTCCCCCACGTATTTTTCTTAGAATATAATAACATGTTGTAAATACCCGGACAAGCAGGAAAATTCTTTATAAATCCTCTAATGATCGATTTTATTTTAAATAATAAAATAGAAGACTCGCACCCCCAGAATGGATGACATTGTCAATATTTAAAAAATTAGGTATAATATAGCTGACATTGTCATCTTTAGGGGGGATTCAACATGGCCAATATAATTCTTGAGAAGGTCGCTAAAAGACTAGCTGATGAGACCACCGAAAATGTTGCCACATACTATGGTACTACAAGCAAATGTATTTTTATGCTGGTGTTGGTGTTTTTTGCCGCCTGCGCAAGCTGGGTCACCGGATATGCGCTTAACCCAATAACTGCCGTTGTTGGTTCCATCGCAGGATTTATCGTCGCACTTATCATTTGCTTTTTCCCAACCACTGCACCGCTACTTGCCCCGCTTTATGCGTTGCTCGAAGGAATGGCTATCAGTTCAATATCGGCGATGTATGAGTATCAATACCCTGGAATTGTGATAAATGCTGTACTGCTGACCTTCAGCGTAGCTCTCGCGTCGGCATTCTTGTATTACAAGCGCATCGTGACTGTAAGTGAGAAATTTCGCACCGTTGTTATAATCGCAACTCTTGGTATCCTTATAACCTATATTATCGATATCCTTTTAAATCTATTTACCGGCGCGAATCTTACGTTTATTCACGACGGCGGCCCGATTGGTATAACAGTCAGCCTTGTAATTGTTTTCGTCGCAGCCCTTAACCTTTTCCTAGATTACGACAACATTGCCCGCGCAGTGGAAAACAAGCTCCCGAAATATGCAGAATGGTACTGCGCCTTTGGCGTTACTGTTACCCTTGTTTGGCTTTATCTTGAAATTCTCCGCCTGCTAGGAAAGATTCGTAAGTGATTCCTGCTGATCTGGCAAAGGCAACCAGCCTACACAAGTGCTGGCTGCCTTTTTCATGCTTTATGAAGAAGAAAAGGAAAAAACCTTTCGTGTGTTAAGACCAGAAAACAGTTGTCCAATTATTCCCAACGCGGTATGCTAAATTTGTAAAATTTTGTAGGAGGATAAATAAATGAGAAAAACTATGATTTTTGCTGTTGCTTTAAACTTTATACTATCTTTATTTTCCTTCTTTTGACCTATTGAAAAGAAGCAAAAAGAACGTTTTTTGCTTCATGGAGTAGTTTCTTGACACACTTGTTATTGCGTAACTGTATATAATTCGCTGGAAACAAGGTAAAAATAATGGTAACATATAGCTATAAATATAAAAAAGTGTCGTAAATACGATGCGGCATCATAAACGTCGTTCTTTTATATAAGAACGACGTTTATGATTGGACAACTTTCGCGTGGCGGTTCTATTTTTTAATCATTTGGAGATGATGCGGATATGGACAAGCTTGTTGCAATTCATCCGGTTGGTTTTATCAAAGCATTATCTATAGCTCTCGAATTGTCTTCGAATGGTCTGTCCCAGCATCATTGCCGAACAGCAATAATTGCGAGCAAAATCGGCCATGCGATTGGTCTGCAGGAGGTAGATAAGCAGACCTTAATTTATGCGTCTTTGCTGCATGATGTCGGTGCGGCATCGTACTGGGAAGAAAAGCATCAAATTATCCACCTGGAAGTAGGTCTGCCAGTCTATCATCATGCTGAAGAGGGATATTTGCTACTGAAAGATTCACCTCCGCTAGGGTCACTCGCAACGCCAATTCGACATCATCACGACCGCTTTCAAGGAGGAAATCCGAGCGGTACCAAAGGTGCCAACATTCCTCTTTTATCTAGAATCATTCATTTAGCAGACCGAATGGAAATTCTTATCCAGGACAACTTGCACATCCTTGAACAAAGTGGCCGCATTCTACAACAAATTCGAGGTCTCGCTAATACCTATTTTGACCCTAAATTGATAAATATTGTAGAGCGGCTTGCGGAAAAAGAAAGTTTCTGGTTGGATTTGACCACAGTTGCTTTTCATCAGCGTTTCTTTACAAACTTAAGTTTTTATGGAAAACTGCATTTTGAAGCCGATGACTTACTCCACATTGCGGAAATTTTTGCAACAGTAATCGATCGTACAAGCCATTTTACTGCGGTTCACTCTCGAAGTACAGCTCGGGTTGCCGTGTATTTATCAAGACGATGGGGCTACAGCGAAGAGGAACAAAAATATATAAAATTGGCCGCTTTGCTCCACGATTTGGGGAAATTGGCAATTCCTAATAATATTCTGGATAAACCGGGGCCATTAACAGAAGCTGAGTTTTCGATTGTGAAACAACATCCATATTTTACTTACCAAATTCTCCAGCTAATTGATGGATTTGGTCTTGTCGCAACATGGGCCGGACAACACCACGAGAGACTCGACGGGCAAGGATATCCATTTGGTGATGAGGCGGGCAAAATCCGCTTAGGCTCGAAAATTTTAGCGGTTTCGGATGTATTTTCAGCATTGCTGGAAGACCGTTCATACAGAAAAGCAATGGAGCTTTCTGACGTTGAGTCTTTGATGCATTCTATGGTATGTGATGGAAAACTTGATGAGTTGTTGGTGGATGCTCTTTTGCACGATGCCGCCTATGTAAGTGGCCTTGTTAGTCCTAACAATAGCGGTTATGTGCAAAATGAATAAGACACCCGGCAGTTCCGTCAAGAATAGGCCGTACGTTGACCTGTACCCCGCAAGTAAGTATAAAAATACATCACAAGCCTCAAAAAACGTGACGCAGTGAACCGATGACCTGGAACGAAATTAAACCTCCTACGGTAGGATGATAACACCTACCGTGGGAGGTTTTTGTTATAGCTGGATTCGGTTGTACTTTGGCAATTTACTGTTGCTTTAAACTTTATAGATCTTTATTTCCCTTATTCTTTGTTTTTCTTCGATATCTATTCTGCAGATAAGTTGACCTACGTAAAATAATGTATGGTTTTTCGCTGGCGGCAAATAAGAAGCAAAATCCGTTTATCTTTAAGGAGGTTATTACTGTGAAATCTCTGAAATCGTTTATTACCGTGGCAGCAGAGCGTGAAGTTGAAGATGCTGTGACCATTGCAACAATTAATTTTAAGCCTACCTGGGGTAATAAAGAAGATAATTTGAATCGTATCAAAGGATATGCAAAAGCAGCTGCAAAACGCGGCGCAAATATTATTGTATTTCCGGAAATGGCGCTTACAGGTTATGATTTGGACACTGAACATAAGGGCGATAGCCGTATGCAGATTGCACAAGCAGAAACAATCCCTGGCCCGTCTTCGAATGCATTAGCAATTATTGCTGGAGAATATGGCGTATACATCATTGTTGGTATGCCAGAAGAAAGTTATGATGGAGCTATTTATAATTCCACAGCCGTAATTGGCCCTGGCGGTGTACTCGGTTCTTACCGAAAAATCCAGCCGTTTGGTGACGAAAATTCGTGGTGCAAAAAAGGGCATTCCCCGTACATAATAAATACGGAATGGGGGATGGTGGGTATTGGAATTTGTTATGATACGTACCAATTCCCAGAGCTTCTTCGGTATTATGCGGCAAAAGGTTGTCGTTTATATATCAACTGTACCGCACAATATGAAGACCCACTTGAAAACAGTGGACGTACTTCTTTTGAACAATACTACCTGTCAGGATTAACCGCTGCTGTTATTGCAAATGTAATCTTCATTGCAAGCTCCAACTTAGTTGGTATGGACAAAGTGACATTCTTCGGTGGTTCGAGTATGATTATTGGCCCTGGTATTAGAGCAACAAAATCCGTAGGCGATCCTGTTTACCACATCTATGCAGGTAGCACCAATGATAAACAACAAGGCATTGTAATGGCAACCGTCGACTTGTCAAAAGCCGCCCGAACTATATATAAAAACAATGCTGTCACAGGAAAACCTGATTTCCGCCCAGACTTATATGCAAAATGGTACTCAGAACTTGCTCTACAACACTAAGACCATAAATAATACCAGCATCACAAGCGTCAAACCGTGATGAAGTGAACCGATGACCTGGAAGACGAAATAAACCTCCTATAGTAGGGATAATAACGCCTACCGTGGGAGGTTTTTGTTATAGCTGGATTCGGTGGCACTTTGGCAATTTGCGGTGCTCAGTTGCGAGGCCCGCAAGAATGTCGGACGAGAGAAATGCAAAAGAAAGAGCCCTTGCTTCCTGTCAAGTTCCGCAGGTGTCTTGCATACAATATATGAACAATAATACAGAAGCAACCCCATGCGCATTCAATTAGGAAAAGGCTTTCAGCCACATTTCTGCCTTGATGCCATGGTTGCCCGGTCGGCGCGTCGAAGCTGCAAATGACAGACCAATTGTTCAGTTTTTGGTCAGAATCGGGTGCTATAATAATCCAGAATAGATAGTGGAAAGTTTTCATATGAAATGGTATCTATTTGCTTGGCAAATATTTTTCTGGGATGAGATGGTACTGCGAACAGCAGGATCCCTCATAAAAGAATCTAGGCTTAAGCCAAAGACTTTTGGCTCCGGGGCTTTTTTGAAATAAAAATTTTAAGGGGTGGTAAAATTGAACGGTTTTGAGGGCAACTTAATCAACCTTGTTAACAAAATCTTACCTCAGGCAAAAGATAAGGAACAAATAGCTAATGTTTTACCCTGGTGGATAATCGTTTTGAATATCTTGAGTATAATATTGTTAATAACCCAAGCGACAAACGACTTCGGAGAATATGCGGCATTCTATTTGGTCCGTTTGGCATTATCCGCCCTTATGATTTTTGGTGCATCCCTTATGAAGAAACGTGCACTATCAGGGTGGCGCATTGTCTTTTACACAATAGTGGTTAGCTTGGCTATCAACATTATTGCTCTCAATATATTGGGAATACTTTTTCCATGCTTTTTCCTATACCTGTTCATTCAGATTAGAGAAATTTATAATTAGACTGCGCCTTCTCTCCTGCTGTTACCAAACAAGAAACCCGCTTTGTCGCAAAGTACAAAGCGGGATTTCAGTTTCATATGCTGTTTTTTCTGAGGTTCCGAATTTGGCTGGTGGAGGTGAGCAGTGAGCCTACTAACCCACCTATTTTTGACACAAGATCTTCTGAATTTATTGAGGGATGTTTCACTTGATAGCTGAAACGCGTTCGTATGTTTTTTGCCAGAGATTCTGGATAGATGGAAAGTCCATGTTAGGAATATAATATGTTTCCAATTGATCGTGCAGGTCCTTAGACTGCTTGATACAGGCCACGCTTTTAATAAACAGTTCGAGAAATACTTCCTCGTCATAGGCGATAGTATCTTCGTATTTCTTAATAACTGTAGCATCCAAATATTGATTCATTTCTATCGTTCCTGCGGCTCTCATAACGATATCGTACACATGCGGCATATTTGATACTGTGACCGCTACATCCAGGGCAGGGATAACAAGGTGCTCGGGTTTTAGCGGATCAAGCGGACAGCAAAAAACTTCAACATCGAACCCGCGCATGACAGCTGTGTTTAGTACTTTTTGCACAATGGTACTCTTGCCTGTTCCTGGATCGCCGTTAATAACATAGCAGTTTTTTTGATTCCAGACAGATGATTCTAAATAGTTAACCGGTCCGTCCGGCGTAATGGCTGAGGCAAAAAGTTTGCGTACTTTGCCTGCTCCAATTGTGTTTACGCCTGCAAATATTTTTCCGATTAACTCTTCAGCCACGCGGTTGGCCTCTGCAATGTTCAGCGCTGAACTGTTTATTGACTCTATGTCGTCGTAGATAGATTTGGCGGCGTTCAACAGTCTGTAAGCCCTCTGGAAATTCCGCGCAATTTCGGCATTATGGGCAATTACCTCTTTTTTATTCGGGACAATTCCTTTCTCATCCCAGAAATCACCTAAATGAATAATTTCATCGACACATCCGGGATTTTTGGGGTCTACAATATGGGGCGCGGTACCATCAATGAATGCCACTTGCAAATTCGGAATAACCAGGCCGTCTAACGAGTTGTTGTCGCTAGAACAGTGATGGAACTCCACGTCATGTCCCTGCGAAATCAAGGCTTCTCCCATTTTGCGCATAAAGGTGGATTTCCCCGTGCCTGGTCCTCCCTTTAAAATAAAGATACGATTAGCATCAGCGGGAATTATGTAATTGTAATAAGAAAAAAAGCCTTGAGGGGTATTGCCCCCTGGGAAAAGGTGCCGGATTCTCCCTTCGCTCATCTAAAGCAAAGCCTCCTTTTAATCTCGCGTCTGCGGCGATCTCGAATGTACAATATGATATGTTCCTGGGGAGAAAATGCCACCGAAAACACTCATTGAACTTCATCACGTTTTCTGCTAGAGAAAGCAAGTTGGTGGTAGTAAAATACCGCAAACCTGTTCAAAATAATCGAGTAACGTTTTTACGAATGCGATCAGTACCGGCTCGGGGGGAGTAAATTACTGGAAAGGGGATAGACGATGGGTAGGGAGTGGAAAGGAACAAGCAGTTATACATTAACCTCTAAGGAGGTTGAAAAACTACTCTTGAACGACTTCGGCGACAAAATCCATCCCGTAAACGAAGTGAAAATGGCCAAGCAGCGGCGCAATCAAGCCAACCGCCACGCGAAAAAAGAAGAAGCAGAAAGTAATGCCAAGGACCAAAATCCGGAGAACATGCATGATCCAGGGGTTTGAAGCTCGATCGCCCGACGCCATTGTGGCGAACGCAAGTGGGAGTAAATGCGGGTTCAGCCTTGCCGTTTTCTTGTTTCTACAAGTAGGCCAGCAAGGGTGTCCGGCGGCGTGCGGAGGATCGTAGGTGCCGTCGTTGCGAAGAAGACCGGGAACGGCATCGTGCCCGCAACCAGGACGGTTGCGGGAGGAGCTATTGAGCAGGGATGCGAATTGGCGACGGTACGATAGCCGTCGGGCCGAGCCTTACGGCACCTGGAGCCGGAGCTTAGCCGTCCGGCACTCTTGCGGCGAAAAAGCGGGAGAAACTACGTGGGAGAAAAAGCATCGTTGATAAAGCCTGATACAATAACTCTAGACAAAAGACTGATACACCCCAACTCCATATCAGCGCAAAATAAAAAAGTCCGTACTTAAAATAAGTACGGACTCACATATTTACTGGCAGAAATAAAGATTTCCCTAATTAGTCAATCTTCTTATAAGCCATAGTTTTGGCTCCGCAAATCGGGCAGTTATCAGGTGCTGATCCTTCGGCGATGTGGCCGCAGATAGTGCATAGATAAACGTCGAAGGACTCTTTTTTCTCAATGCTGTCAAGAGCTTTCTTATACAATGCGGCGTGAACTTTCTCCGCTTCGTTTGCCATTTTAAAGGTCCGCACAGCTGCGGCGTTCTTCTCGGCTTCGGCCTCGGTGATGAACGGGGGATACATTTCACTGAATTCATAGGTTTCGCCCGTGATAGCACCTTTAAGGTTTTCGACGGTGGATTTAATGCCCCCCATAGCTTTCAGATGGGCGTGGGCATGGATGGTTTCGGCCTCTGCGGTAGCCCTAAACAGACGAGCGACTTGGGAATAGCCATCCTGTTCGGCTTGTTTGGCGAAAGCAAGGTATTTACGGTTGGCTTGGGATTCACCGGCAAAAGCGGTGGCGAGGTTTTCATTGGTTGACATGACATTACCTCCAATATTAATAATCATTATCTATTAACTATTATTGTCTATGCGCGGCGCATTGTCAAGTAAAATTTCCCAATACTATTATAACTTATATTGGGAAGTTTATGTATAGTAAGTTTTTGGCCGTGTGGTATGTGGAAGGCGTTTATAGCAGGAAGAAGTCACACTGAAATAAGGACAAATGAAAAACAGCCTGCTTATCTTGCCATAGATTGCCGGCTGCGGATGTTTGTATTTACTTGGCCCGGGAGAGAAAGTGAAGTACTTTCGCGCCAGTGCTGCGGACTCGCCGCAGGGGAGTCATGCTGACTTTGACTTTCGGTTTCATATCATTTTCCGAGCCGAAGTCGCCTCGTCGGATGTTGGTTATTTTCGTTTTTTCTGGTTTAAGGAAAGCTTTCAGGGTGGCGACCGCCTTGTCGGGGCGGGTGTGATCACCACAGGTGAAAACGTCTAAAGCCGCGTATCCCAGTTCGGGATAGGTATGGATGCTCATATGGCTTTCCGCGAGCAGCGCCAATGCTGTCAAACCATGCGGTTCAAATTGATAGAAGCAAAAATCCAGCAGGGTCATGTTGGCATCCTGCACGGCGGTCAACATGGCAGTTTTAATAAATTCAATATTGTTTAGACTGTCAAAGCTACAGCCGTACATGTCGACTGTAAGGTGTTTGCCGATTATCTTCCCCACGCTACAACGCCCCTTCACTTAGGTGTTTGCAAGCAGTGAAACACATATTCTTCCTCAAAAGGTCTGTTTCAGGCATAATTCAGTGAAAAGCGGGATTTTGCTAAGGAAATAGAGTGCACGCTATATATTATATCTATTATACAATTTTTCATTATAGATGTAACGGATAGGAATGTAAAGGCTATTTTATTAATTGATCCCAAAGCAAGTTGGTTCGACAACTTGTTGCCGCCTGCTAAGCCTGCAGATAAGCACCCGCCAGATGGATACATATTGTCTTGCGATGTGCGCAAAAATATAATAACATTGTACAGAAGTACGAGGGATTGAATGTTCACTTTACATCATGGATTCTGGATGTATTTTTTTTCGCGGCGGCATCAGCAGGTATGGCAATTTGTGATTGGTTCGATGTTGCCTGACTACGTGTATTTTGTTTTATTGGCAATGTTTATAGCCCGGGGGCAGGTGCAGTGGCGGGAGATCCTGCGGCTTTCACCGACGACCTTCATGACTTATTTGCCGCAGCATCCCTGGGCTGCGCAAGTGGATCTGGCCGGTCATTCGGTGGTTTTCTGGGGATTGGCATTACTGCTCTCCTTGTTGCCGATGTTCTGCCGATTCCAGGCTTTTGTTATTGGTTGGGGCAGTCATATATTTGTGGATGGACTTACTCACTCCGCACATGCCAACTTCTTCTTATATCCGTTGTCACTAGCTGCGGTGCATAGCCCGGTGTCGTACTGGGAACCGGAGTACTTTGCCCGGGAGTTTAGGCTGGTTAATGGTACTTTGATGGGAATTGTGGCTGTATATCTTTTGTATTGTTGGTGGAAAAAGCGACAAAGAGGGGAATAATATGATTATCAATTCAAAAGTTTTCATTCGTAAGGGAGCTCAACACCGGATTGAAAGTGGACACCCGTGGGTTTATCAGAGCGAGATCGATTATATTGAAGGCGAGTTTGAACCAGGCGATATTGTCGATGTTTACAACTTCCGGCAGCGATTTATCGGCCGTGGCTATATCAATCCTCGTTCCCAGATCATTGTCCGGTTTTTGACCCGTGAACAGGAAAATATTGACCGGGAATTCTTCCGGCGGAAAATTGAAGCCGCCTGGAACTACCGAAAAAAATTCTTGGACGAACCCGAGTATTGCCGATTGATTTTTGCTGAGGCCGATTTTTTGCCAGCGTTGATTGTTGATAAGTTTGGTCCCTATATGGTCATCCAGACGCTGGCGCTTGGAATGGACCAATATAAGGATATGATTGTGTCATTGCTTGATGAATTATTCACTCCAGAGGGAATTTATGAACGCAATGATGTTTCGGTAAGAAAGCTGGAGGGTCTTGAACAGTGTAAGGGATTCTTGAAAGGAAACTTTCCGACCACCATTAAGGTCATGGAAAACGGCCTGCCTTTTTGGGCTGACGTCGAGAATGGCCAAAAAACCGGTTTTTTCTACGATCAGCGGGAAAACAGACGTTTCCTGAAGCATTTTGTCCAGGGGGCCGAGGTGCTGGATTGCTTTTGCCATACCGGCTCGTTCAGCATTCACGCTGCTATTTATGGTGCAGCGGCAGTTACCGGCATCGATATTTCTTCTCAGGCCATCGAACTGGCGGAGAAAAACGCCGCCTTGAACGGAGTGGAAGATCGCTGCCACTTTCAGACCGCCAATGCATTTGACTTTCTACGCAGTTTATCTGATGGGGGCCCAAAGTATGATGTAGTCATACTTGATCCACCAGCATTCACCAAAAGCCGCAGCAATATCGAGGGGGCGGTGCGCGGCTACAAGGAGATAAATTTGCGGGGCTTGAAACTGCTTCGACCAGGCGGTTTCTTGGTTACTTGCTCCTGTTCCTATCATATGGACCGGGATCTGTTTTCGGCGGTCGTCGTGGATGCAGCTAGAGACGCCAAAAGGATCATCCGGCAGGTAGATTACCGTTCGCAGGCCAAGGATCATCCGGTATTACCCAGTGCTCCTGAGACCAGCTATCTCAAGTTTATGGTTTTGGAAGTAGAGTGAAGAGCATAGTGTAACATGGAAGCGCTAATTAAAGAATGTTGAAGCTAGAGCGAAATAATAGCAGCTATTCATTGTTTTTGATCAATTACCGGAAGATTTTCCGGTTGTTAAAAGTCAAAAAGTCAAATAAAATGATATCTAAGGTCAATAAAAGTCAAAGAAGATTGCAGGTGGTAATATGGGGCATATAGCAGACTTGATTGAGGAATTTATATTAAAGCAGCTGGCCGGGGAACTTAAAGAGGCGACAGTGTTGCAACGTAATGATTTGGCAGAAGAACTGAATTGCGCCCCCTCGCAGATTAGCTATGTGCTTAGCACCCGCTTTACCGTGGAACGCGGCTTTATTGTCGAGTCTCGGCGTGGGGCGGGAGGGTTCGTGCGCATTGTGCGCATCCCGGTACAACGGTATATTTTTGAGGATGCAGCTAAACAGGTGATGGCCGAGGTGCAGCCTGAAACGGTGGAGAATGTTATCACCCAGCTAAGGTCGCATGGACTGCTAAGCAACAGGGAAGCTGAATTGATGCTGCAGTTTTTCCGGGTTACCCAGGACCGTCTGGGAGCTGTTGAACGGGCGCGGGTTTTGCGGGCGCTATTACTTAAATTAGCCGATTTTTCCTGATGGAGGAGATACTATGTTGTGTGACAATTGCAAGGAAAGACCAGCCAGTGTGCATATTACTAAAATAAATAATAATCAGAAAACGGAGAAGCACTTATGCGAGCAGTGCGCTCAGAATTCCGGAGAGATTAATTTTTCACCTGACGCGAATTTTTCTGTTCAGGATTTGCTTAAAGGAATGTTCAGTCATGGGTTCTCCGGTAGTCCGCAGTGCCAGGTCGAGTCGGCCTGTCCGAGTTGCGGTATGACTTACGACGATTTTAGCCGTTATGGCAAGATAGGATGCGGGGACTGTTTTTCCGCTTACGGGGATCGGCTTGAACCATTGCTGCGCCGTATTCATGGAACTTGCAGCCATACCGGAAAAGTGCCCAAACGATCCGGCGGTAAAATGGTGACCAGACAGAAGCTGAAACAGCTGCGCCGCGAGCTGGAGGGTTATGTAATTCGTGAAGAATATGAACAGGCCGCCAGGGTGCGGGATGAGATAAGAGCTTCGGAAAAGGAATTGTCTGAATGAAGGAGGTGGCAAGTGATGTCAATGGAAGATCTACTTGATAAACCGCTGACGCCCTGGATGACAGGGGGCGGTATTAATGGCGATATAGTATTGTCCAGTCGTATTCGTCTGGCGCGGAACTTGGAAGGTGTTCCTTTCCCCAATAGGGCTGACGCCACCAGGTTGACTGATATAGTCACCCAGGTCCGTGAGTCGGTGGGGGATCTGAAAAAAACTGATAAACATGAATATATGTTTGTGGAGATGGAAAAACTTTCGCCGCTGGAACGGCAGATACTAGTGGAAAAGCATATCATCAGCCCCAATTTGGCCGGTGAGCCGACGAACCGGGCGCTGATTGTGCGGGATGACGCCGCGGTAAGTATTATGATCAATGAGGAAGATCATCTCAGGATCCAGTGTCTGGTTCCTGGATTGGATTTGAAGAGCGCCAGTGATTTAGCAAATGATGTTGATGACATTATTGAAGCCAAGCATTGTTTTGCCTATAACGAACAAGTGGGTTATTTGACAGCTTGTCCGACCAATGTCGGAACAGGCCTCAGAGCATCTGTGATGGTTCATCTGCCCGCTCTGGTGCTCGCCAGGCAGATTAGCCGGGTTATGTCTGCGGCTACCCAGTTGGGGTTCACAGTTCGTGGGCTGTACGGCGAGGGTACCGAGGCCATCGGCAATATTTTTCAGTTTTCCAATCAGTTGACCCTTGGCCATAGCGAGCAGGAGATTATTGAGAATTTGCAGGCCGTTGCCCAGCAGGTAGTCGAGCAGGAACGTTCAGCTCGGCAAGCGCTGCTGACGGGCTCGGCAGAAGCGCTTGCTGACCGTGTGTGGCGGGCTTATGGTGTTCTTTGCTATGCCCGTATTATTTCGGGCCAGGAGGCGCTGACGCTGCTCAGCGAGGTCAGGCTGGGAATCGATTCGGGAATTATTACAGGGGTGCCGGCGACGATCTTCAACGAACTGCTTGTCACTTCCCGGCCGAATTTTTTACAGAAAATTGCCTGTCGGGCCTACACTGATCCGGTTGAACGCGACCGGCTGCGGGCCCAACTGATTCGCGAAAAGTTTAAGGAGGAACGGAAAAATGCTTAACAGATTTACTGATCGGGCCCGCAAGGTGCTTGTCTTAGCTCAGCAGGAAGCGATGCGCCTGGGGCATGAGTATATCGGCACAGAACATTTGTTACTCGGACTGGTGTACGAGGGCGAGGGCGTGGCGGCTAAAGCTCTCGGCTCGATGAATATAAACCTTGAGGCCCTGCACACCCAGATAGAAAATAGTATCGGCCACGGCGACGCTAAACCTGATGAACTGGGCTATACGCCGCGGGCTAAAAAGGTTATAGAGCTGTCTTTAGAAGAGGCGCAAAATTTAGGTCATAATTATGTAGGTACTGAGCATATCCTGCTGGGGCTGATTCGCGAAGGGGAAGGTGTGGCGGCCCAGATACTGACCAATATGGGCTGTGACATCAACGTAGTACGTAAACGGGTCATCGAATTATTGGGCGGTTATGCAATGTCCGGGCAGGCTCCCCAACCTAAAGCCGGGCCAGGACAGGACGATGGCAAGTCGATAACACCGATATTAGACGAATTTAGCCGCGATATCAATAAATTGGCTAAGGAGGGCAAGATTGATCCGGTTATCGGCCGTGAGAACGAGATTGAGCGGGTCATTCAAATTCTCAGCCGGCGAACCAAGAATAATCCAGTGTTGATCGGCGAACCTGGAGTGGGCAAAACGGCTATTGCCGAGGGCCTGGCTCAGCGGATTATCGACGGTCGGGTACCAGATAGCTTGCATACCAAACGGGTCGTGTCTTTGAATATGGCATCCATGGTGGCGGGTTCCAAGTATCGCGGGGAATTCGAGGAACGTATGAAAAAGGTCATGGAAGAAATCCGCCAGGCGGGAAATGTCATCTTATTCATCGATGAACTGCATACTTTAATTGGCGCTGGCGCGGCTGAGGGAGCCATAGATGCCGCCAATATTCTGAAACCGGCGCTGGCACGCGGTGAACTGCAGGCGATCGGCGCAACAACGCTGAATGAGTACAAAAAGCATATTGAAAAAGACGCGGCGTTGGAACGCCGTTTCCAGCCAATTTTGGTTGGCGAACCGACTGTGGACGATGCCATCAGTATTTTGCGGGGACTGAGGGATAAATACGAGGCTTTCCATTGCGCCCAGATAACTGATGAAGCAATTGAGGCGGCGGTGAAGTTATCGCATCGCTACATTTCTGATCGTTTTTTGCCAGACAAGGCCATCGATTTAATGGACGAAGCCTCATCCCGGGTTAGGCTGAAAGCTTTCAGCGCACCGCCGGATCTAAAAGCAACCGAAGAAAAGCTGGCGCGGGTACGGGTGGAAAAGGAAGGCGCCATCTCTGGGCAGGAATATGAGCGGGCGGCAGCCTTGCGCGATGAGGAGCAGAAGCTCCGTCAGGAACTTAATAATATGCAGAAAGCGCATAAGCAATCCAGTGGCGAAAAAATTGTAGTAACAGAAGAGGACATCGCCCATGTAGTGGCAACTTGGACAGGGATCCCGGTGAAGCGGCTGGCTGAGGAAGAGAGTGAGCGGCTGCTCAAACTGGAGGAAGTGCTGCACAAACGGGTTATTGGCCAAAATGAGGCGGTGGAGGCGGTAGCCCGGGCCGTGCGCCGCGCCCGTTCTGGACTCAAGGACCCCAAGCGGCCGATTGGCTCATTTATCTTCTTGGGGCCTACTGGTGTAGGTAAAACCGAACTGGCCCGATCGTTAGCCGAAGCATTGTTCGGAGATGAGAACGCTCTTATCAGAATGGATATGTCGGAGTACATGGAAAAACATACCGTGTCCCGCCTTGTGGGATCGCCTCCCGGCTATGTCGGTTACGACGAAGGCGGCCAGTTGACTGATGCCGTTAAACGTAAGCCGTATTCGGTAATTCTGTTCGACGAGATTGAAAAGGCGCATTATGATGTGTTCAATATTCTGCTGCAAATTCTTGAGGACGGGAGACTTACCGACAGTCATGGCCGCATAGTGGATTTTAAAAATGCCGTGATTATTATGACTTCCAATGTCGGGGCCAAACAACTAGGAAAAGATTCAGTAGTGGGCTTCTTGGCTGACGGCCAAGACAACGCCGAGGCCAATAAAAACCGAGTGCTAGAGGAAGTCAAAAAGACTTTCCGGCCAGAGTTCCTCAATCGGGTCGATGAAATTATCGTTTTCAGTGCGCTGAGTGACAGTGAATTGAAAGAGGTTGTAGGCATTATGCTCGAAAACGTCGCCCAGCGGCTGCGTGAGAACAACCTCGATCTTGAAGTCAGCGAACAAGCACAGGACAAACTACTCAAGGAAGGGCGCGACAAAGCATATGGCGCTCGTCCGCTGCGGCGTGCAATTCAAAAAATGGTTGAGGATTCCATAGCCGAGATGCTGCTGCGGCGGGAAGTTACGGCTGGAGATGTCGTGATGGTGGAAGCCGACGAAAATGGAAAGTTAATTTTTAGGAAAAAAAGCTAATAACAGCAGGAGAACGGTCGAAATATCGCGAAAAAGGTACTATGGGGAAGCCCATGGGCCTTTTTCTTTGCTCTTGGCGCTGAATCAACCAAGGGGATGCCGAATTTGGCGATTTTCTCCCGATTCGATGGCGGCCAAGTTACAGCAGTGAAAGGAGCCACCTGTTGTGTCCAAGACTAAAATAAAATTCGTTTGTCAGGAGTGCGGCTGCGATTCTCTCAAGTGGCTTGGACGTTGTCCGGGCTGCGGAGCCTGGAACACTATGGTGGAGGAAATCGTAAGCAAGTCCCAGGCCGGCAAGCAAAATTTGCCGCCAGCAAAGCCTCGTCCTATTACCTCGGTAGATATTGCACCATTACCGAGAATATCCACCGGAGTGAAAGAATTTGACCGGGTCTTGGGTGGCGGAATTGTCCCCGGTTCGCTGATTTTGATCGGCGGTGATCCGGGAATTGGTAAATCAACCCTGCTGCTGCAGGCGGCGGGGGAAATAAGCCAGGCCAGTGGCACGGTGCTTTATGTTTCTGGTGAAGAATCTGCTGCTCAGATGCGGATGCGGGCCGAACGACTTGCAAAAATTACTGATAATCTTTTGGTAATGACAGAAACTAATCTTGATGATATTACTACCGAGGCCGGGCGGATAAAACCGTCACTCTTGGTTATCGATTCTATCCAGACCATGTTTTGCCCGGAACTGCCGTCTGCTCCCGGTAGCGTTGGCCAGGTTCGGGAATCCACCGGCAAACTGCTACGGTTCGCCAAAGAAAGCGATATTCCGGTTGTAATCATCGGTCATGTCACAAAAGAAGGGAATATTGCCGGGCCGCGTTTACTGGAACATATGGTAGATGTTGTGTTATACTTTGAAGGTGAGCGCAGTTATGCTTTCCGAGTACTCAGGGCGATTAAGAACCGGTTTGGTTCCACTGTTGACAGTGGCCTTTTCAGTATGGAGGAAAGTGGTCTGGTTGAGGTTAAAAATCCGTCGGCGTTATTATTGGCAGAGAGGCCCAAAGGAGTTCCGGGGTCAGTGGTGCTGGCCTGTATTGAAGGGGCGCGGCCACTGTTAATCGAATTCCAGGCGCTGGTAAGCACCACTTGTTTTGGGATGCCCCGGCGTACCTCGGCTGGATTTGACTATAACCGCCTGATACTGCTTCTCGCTGTGCTGGAAAAACGCGTCGGGCTGCTAGTGGGCAATCAGGATGCTTATATCAACGCGGTAGGCGGCATCAAGATCGACGAACCGGCCGCGGATTTGGCAGTATGCCTGGCGCTGGCCTCGAGTTTTCGTAATGTCGCTATCGATCCCCATACCGTGGTTATGGGTGAGGTGGGTCTGACCGGTGAAGTCAGGATGGTTGGCCGGGCGGATCTGAGGGTGAGGGAAGCGGCATCACTTGGTTTTAAACGTGCCGTTATTCCGGCGGGCAATGCCGCTGGACTAAGGATAAATCCATCTGGGCTGGAAGTAATCGGCGTGAATAATGTCGAGGAGGCGATGGCGGCGGTGTTTTATGATTAAGAATCGTGAAGATCAACTTTGGGATGCGAAGTTTATTAAAACAATAAAAAGCTTAGCGCCAGGAACTATATTCCGCGACGGGCTTGAGAATGTACTTAGGGCCAAAATGGGCGCCCTAGTGGTTGTCGGCGATTCGCCCACGGTGTTGGCTGTGGTTGATGGCGGTTTTGCCATCAGTTGTGAGTTTACACCAGCTGGTTTTTATGAACTGGCCAAAATGGACGGAGCATTGATTCTGTCTGCCGATACCAGAAGGATTCTATACTGTAATGCTCAGCTTGTGCCTGATTCGACCATCCCCACATCGGAAACTGGTACTCGGCATCGTACGGCCGAGCGTATGGCCAAGCAGACAGGCGTGCTTGTCTTGGCCATTTCCCAGCGTCGTAATTTCATAACTGTATATCTTGGCGAGAGCAGGTATACGCTGACTGATATCACGGTTCTCTTGAGCCGCGCTAATCAGGCTTTGCAGACTTTGGAAAAATATCAGTCTGTGCTTAACCGTGGGCTGAGTACTTTGAGTGCCCTTGAGTTTGAGGATCTGGTAACCTTGAGCGATGTGGCGGAAGTGATTATCCGGGCGGAGCACGTCAGTCGGATTGCCAAAGAGATTCAGCACCATATCATCGAGCTTGGCAGCGAAGGTCGGCTTATCAGTATGCAGATGGAAGAACTCACTCCAGAAGACGACGAAGTGCTGCTGCTTATTAAGGACTACTGCGTAAGCACTGACATCTTGACTCACGAAAGTGTGCGGGAGCAACTGGCCGCTTTGCCGGAAGAAATGCTGGATATCTATAACGTTTGCCGTATTCTGGGGTATGGGGTCACGCCCAATGCCGTGGATGTTCCTGTGGCGCCAAGAGGATTTAGGCTACTAAACCACATCCCGCGTCTGCCGATGCCGGTGATGGAAAATTTGGTGGTTTATTTTAAGACGCTCAAACGGATATTTAGCGCAACGATTGATGAATTGGACGACGTTGATGGTATCGGCGAAGTAAGGGCCAAGACAATAAAAGACGGCCTAAAGCGCTTGCGGGAACAAGCGCTGTTGGACCGCCATATCTAGGCTGCCAGATAAGCAATTATATTATTTGGGGACATATTTTTTAATAGGCACAACTTCTACAAACCGGGCATAAGCCCGGTTTTCTTCGATTCTTACTACCTGATAACGTTTGTTTTCTTCGGTGATTAATTCGTCGCCAACGGTCACCAACACCCCCACATACATCAGTGTCCGTTGATCTTCCACCGCGATAATCTGATAGTAAGGGAAGCGCTTTTGCGGCGCTTGTTCCGGCTTTTGTTGTACATTTGGCATGCAGTACGGCAACAATTGTATTAAGCCGAAAACACTGATGCAGCCCAAAAGAAAAATACTGATAATAATATATAGCCGACGCTTCAGACCGGTAGCCATTGTCGTCCTCCTGTTTATTTCGCTTGGCCCGAAGAAAATTGTAAATTCGACTTCGTGGAATTGGGTCAGCCTGAGTTGCTTCCTGCCAGGAGCCAGTTCAAATATCAGTGGTATTCAGGGCGAAAGTCCTGATTATTACAGCCAAGACCAAGGAATATCGTATCCTCTTGCCAGGGAATTTATGTGCGAAATTCTGCTATCTGCAAAAAAAAACGCCAGACGCGGCGTTAAGTCCGAGTCTGACGGCGTTGAAACGGGTTATGACAGATGGAATGCGCCGAGTGTGGTAACGTTTTTGCACTCCTGACGCATAATATCGTGAAATTTCACGCCGACAAGATTGCATAAGGCAGTCATATAAAATAGACTTTGTCCCAGTTCTTGACTGATAATTTCTTTGCAGTGATCGCAGGGTTCGCCCGAAAGGTGCGAAGACATGTACTGTTTCAGCGCGCTGTAAGGTATTTCATCAGGAGCGTGTTGCCGACCTGCCCTTACTTCAACGCAACCGCATTCAGTAACTGATTTAGCGATGGCCCGGTTTACACGGGCGGTGGCTTCCTGGTATTTCGTTAAAACATCGAGCACGCTACGGTGGCGAATAAGGTATTCGTCGACCGCTGTCTGGAAATCAGCGCAACATTTATCATACATAGCGCTTGCACCTCACTTTAGGATTATTATATAGATTGCGGTTTATAATTGTCAATGGTCAGAAAAATTAAAAACATCAATTGACAAGAGGAGGACTGCTATGTTAAAATAATAAATTTTGACATAGCAGTCCTCCTGTGCTATACTAGTGTTATATGCTAGGGGGTGCCGGAATGTTGGCAATAGGTGATAAGGTAGTATATCCCATGCATGGCGCCGGAGTAATCGAAGCAGTAGAAGAACATGAAGTCCTTGGTCTACGGCAAGTTTACTATATATTGACAATGCCTTACGGCGGCATGCGAGTGATGATACCCATGAAAAACGCAGATAATATCGGTTTGCGTGAGGTGATTGGTGAGCTGGATGTGGCGAAAGTCATTGATGTTTTGCAGACTGCTCCGATTCAACTCAACGCCAACTGGAATAGGCGCTTCAACGCCAATTTATCTAAAATCAAAAGCGGCAATATCTTTGAAGTCGCTGAGGTTGTGCGTACGCTTATGTTGCAAGATCGAATAAAAAAATTATCAACCGGCGAGCGACGGCTTCTTGATACCGCCCGCCAGATTTTAGTCAGCGAGTTGGTATTAGCCTGCAACAAGGATTTATCCAGCGTCGAAGCGTGGATAGACGAATTATTCCACGAAAGTACGCCAGGCAACTGACGTATTTTTTTATTGCGGTGCGGGAAAACTAAACTTGCTTCCACATTTTGGCTAATTATGTGTTGGTAGGCTTGCCGGAAAGCCGAAAGTACTTTATAATTAAATACGATAGGAGGTGAAATATTGCTAGATAAAGTACTACGATACGTTATAATTATCCTTGCAGCTGTCGGCGGTTTAGTGTTGACTGATCAAGTTATGCCGCGTCTGACATCATTAGTCAGTGCGGGATTTCTGTCTGTGGGTTTTTTCGGCATTACATTGGTCTCGATTTTATCCTTTGCTATGTGCGGCTTGATCGGCGGATTTGTGGGATTTCTACTGTCGCCTTATTTGGTAAAAAGGATATCACAGCTTATTTACTGGCTGGAGAGCAGATTGAATAGAATGCCAGTGTATGATGTGTTAGCCGGTTCTTTAGGTTTGGCCATCGGACTTATAATTTCAAATTTATTGGGTTCCGCTTTCCTGCCTATTCCGGTTATCGGTAAATATATTCCCGGTATCATCAGTATTGTTCTTGGTTATCTTGGCATCAGCGTGGCCACGCGTAAGCGGGATGAGCTCTTGGGGCTATTTACATCATTTCCCTGGATCAGCAAGGATCGTCAAAAAGATAAGGGGACAGCGGGTTCCCAATATAAAATTCTCGATACTAACGTGATTATCGACGGACGTATTGCCGATATCTGCCAAAGCGGATTTATTGAGGGCACTTTGTTGATTCCGGGCTTCGTTTTGGAGGAACTTCAACATATTGCCGACTCTTCTGACTTGTTGAAGCGTAATCGTGGCCGCCGCGGGCTGGATATCTTGAATCGCATTCAAAAAGAACTAGGTATTTTCGTAAAAATTGACAGCCGTGATTTTGATGATATCTCTGAAGTTGACTCTAAACTGGTTAAACTGGCTCAGGTTTTAAAAAGCAAAATTGTCACCAATGATTATAACCTGAATAAAGTAGCCGAACTACAGGGCGTATCTGTTCTCAATATCAACGAACTGGCCAACGCTGTCAAACCGGTGGTGCTGCCGGGAGAAGAAATGGTGGTCCATGTAGTCAAGGACGGCAAAGAATTTGGCCAGGGAGTGGCCTATCTTGACGATGGGACGATGATTGTTGTTGATGGCGGCAAACGGCATATCGGTGAAACTATCGGCGTCTTGGTTACCTCGGTACTCCAGACGGCGGCAGGACGGATGATCTTCGCCAAACCGAAAGCTATATAAAATTTATGAACCCGATATTTGGCCTACAAGTGCTATAAGTGCTTGCAGGCTTTTTATTGTTGGGGGTGGAGTAGCGCTATAGTTACAGCGATTATAGCCGCTGCTGGCAGCGGTCAGAGAATGGGCATTTCTGCGCCGGAAATGTTATGTGCTTAATTACTATAGCCCAAAAACACCTTATAGATCGTATACTGACAAAGGTTAGGGAGTATTTTAGCGTAATTTTTAAAATAAAGAGTGGGGTCATTTATCGGCCCCACTCTCATTGTCTTCGTTTATGTCTGGCAGCGGTTTTGCTATAGGTTGACAATTGGGAGTTAAGAAAGAGTGTTGATGGTGTTGTTTATTATAAATTCCCTCAATGTTGTATTCGTTTTTGGTTAATTTTAAATAGCCCCAAGTAGCTATTGGAAACCATGGCACGAAAGGTATTATTGAGTCGATTATTCCATGGGCAAGTGATAAAATACTTAGTTTCGTGAGCATTTGGCAAAACAACATACTATAAAATATACCCATGGTTGTGTAAATATAAATATATATTTTTTTTTCGGGCAAGAAATAAAAATATATTATATAGAATATTGCCCATGAGATAGGGGCCATAATATGTAGTCCTATTAAACCAAATGGTTCATAGTTGATATATCTGAATTCTCCGGTAAGATTTCCAATGCTGACAACTACCACATCGAATATGCCACCGAAAATAATCCCATAAATTAACAAACGGTGTATTTCCTTTCTGGGTACAAGAGCTACAAGAATTGCGGCAAAAACCGCTGTATACAGGAATGGTATTAAGTTAATTGACAATTATAATCATCCTCCCATTTGCCTACTTGTTCATTTAGACTAGGATAACCATCTTCTTTAAATTATAATATTTCAATAACAAATGGATTTGCGTTATGTGGCAACTAATAGGTTTAAGCCTTGCTAGCCGTCTCAAAAACCTTAGACAGAACTTGCAGGGTGAGGTAAGAAGTAAAAAAGAATGTTAACCATGCTAAGTACTAAAAACAACCCCAAGGGCCAAGTCCTAGCCTTGAAAAGAATAGTAAAAATGAAGACTCTTAGTGGGAGAAGCAGGTAAATTTATGAGCGCGGTAGAAAAACATAGGCTTAAGGCTGCATTTTATCTCAGGCAAAAGCGACAATGAACAAAGGGTCGGTGAAGGCTTATGATTACAGCGATAATAGCTGCTGCCGGCAGCGGTCAGAGAATGGGTAAAGGAATAAACAAAGTTTATATTCCCTTGCTGGGCTTGCCGGTGCTGGTTCGCAGCATTCGAGCCCTAGATGCCTGTCCGGAAGTGGATGACTTGGTGGTTGTTGTGGCACCGGGAGAAGAGGAACAGGCGACCAAGGCTCTTGCTAGCCAGCGACTGACCAAGAACTGGGTGGTGGTGACCGGCGGCAGTGAGCGGCAGTACTCTGTCGCAAAGGCCATTGAGGCGGTGCCTGAGGCGACTAAGTTAATCCTTATCCATGACGGGGCGCGGCCGCTGGTTGAACCCACGGTGATCAGCGAAGCTGTGGCGGCGGCCGGCATTTACGGCGCGGCGGTAGTGGCGGTGCCTGTCAAGGATACTGTCAAGGCAGTGGACGCAGATGGATTTATCGTTGATACACTCGAGCGTAGCCGGTTGTGGACTGTGCAGACGCCGCAGATTTTCGACTCAGGGCTACTGCGGCGGGCTTATGCCGCCGCCGCGGAGAGCGGTTATCTGGCTACTGATGACGCAGCGCTGGTCGAAAGACTTGGAGTCCGGGTGAAAGTTATCCGCGGCAGTTATCGTAATATCAAGATAACTACGCCGGAAGACCTGGTTATAGCTGAAGCACTATTGGGGAAGGGGGCGGGGTCAATGGTTAGATTCGGCATGGGCTATGATGTTCACCGGTTGGTGGATGGGCGCAAGCTTGTGTTGGGCGGGGTAGAAATACCTTTTGAACTCGGCCTTGAAGGCCATTCCGACGCCGATGTTCTGCTTCACGCCATAAAAGACGCTTTGCTGGGAGCCGCCGCTCTCGGGGATATCGGTAGACACTTTCCGGATAGTGATCAGCGCTACCGCGGCGTTTCCAGTTTGAAGTTGCTTGTGACGGTAAATGAAATGCTTGCAGCCGAGGGCTGGCGGGCCAACAATATTGACGCAGTGGTAGTGGCTGAGAAACCCAAACTGGCACCTTATATCGCAGTGATGAACGAGACAATCGCCGCCGCACTCGAGATTTCCACTGGGCAGGTGAATGTCAAGGCTACGACCACCGAAGGGTTAGGGTTTACCGGCAGGCGTGAAGGAATTGCCGCATATGCGGTGGTTTCCATCGAACACTGTGAGTGACAAGTGCATAAAATCCCGCGAGACAAGCACAATATAACTGAACCTGATTTAAGTAAGCAAACGGGGGATGTTTATGGTCAAATTAATTTGTAGTGTGCTTGTCGGGTTGACTTGTCTAATGCTGCCAGGGACGGCTTTGGCCGCAAATACCATCTTTAGCATCAATGTGACTCACTCCTCTGATGGTACAACGTTGAGCGAGCTTTTATTCAATGATCAGGTAGTATGGCGACTGAAACTCTGCAGCGATGGCGTTGAACCGGTTACCGCGGTGGGTAACGACAAAGCCACCGTGGTGGTTCCCGATATGGTCGGCGGCTTATTCTTGCTAAGAGTTTATAATCAGTGACCTTTCAGACCGGAATTAACCGTTGGTGAATTCCGGTTTTGCCTATTTGGGGGCCGGGAAATCCAGCAGATAATCCAAAAATAAGTTTGATTTGCTAATTGACAGGATATGTTTTACAATAGCAGATGGAACAGAATATTGTCCCAAAAGCTATATATAAGCCGGTTTTACGGTTGTATTTCGTGGGGGAGGGAATTGTCATGACAGAAGAGGTACGGGTACGGTTTGCACCGAGTCCGACCGGACCGTTTCATATTGGTGGCGCTCGTTCAGCGTTGTTTAACTGGTTGTTGGCGAGGAATCTGGGCGGTAAATTGGTGTTGCGCATCGAGGATACCGACGTGGAACGTTCCACCAAAGAATCAGAAGAAAATATCAAAGAAGCTTTACGTTGGCTGGGCATCGACTGGGATGAGGGGATCGACGTGGGCGGCCCCTACGGCCCTTACCGACAGATGGAACGTTTGCCGCTTTATCGTGAATATACCGACAGGTTGCTGGCTTCCGACCAGGTTTATCATTGCTACTGCAGTGAAGCGGAACTGGAGGCCGAACGGCAGGATCTCTTAGCCAAGGGTGAACTGCCGCGATATCTGGGACGGTGCCGCCATTTGACGGTCGATGACAGAGCCCGGCTAGAGGCCGAAGGCAGGCGGCCTGTAGTGCGGTTTAAGGTGCCGGAGAATAAGCAAATAATTATTAACGATCTTGTCCGAGGCATGGTGTGCTTTGAATCAAACGGCATCGGGGATTTTGTGATCGTCAAATCGGATGGCATTCCGGTTTATAATTATGCGGTCGTACTGGATGACGCGTTGATGCATATCAGCCATGTTATTAGAGCCGAAGAACACTTGTCCAACACGCCGCGGCAACTGCTGATTTATGAAGCCTTACATTTGCCGGTGCCGCAGTTTGGGCATATTTCACTTATTCTGGGGGAAGACCGGACGAAAATGAGCAAACGCCATGGTGCCACTTCGGTTGACCAATACCGTAGTTTAGGCTATCTGCCGGAAGCTTTGATTAACTATCTGGCCCTTCTGGGCTGGGCTCCCGGCGGGGAAGAGGAACTGTTTTCCCGCGAAGAACTTGTAGCACAGTTTTCTCTGGATCGGGTCGCCAAGAATCCTGCAGTTTTTGATATCAATAAATTGAACTGGATTAATGCGCAGTACATGCGCCGGATTAGCCCGGAAGAATTGACCGAGCTTGCCATGCCGAATCTTGTTGCAGCTGGTTTTATTACTGCTTCGCCGACGGCGGAACAGAAATCTTGGCTTATTGCAGCGGTGGCGGCCGTACAGGAATATGTTAGTTATGCTGCTCAACTTGTGGAACATGTCGCCGTATTTTTCGTGGATACGGTTACCTTTGAGAATGAAGAAGTCAAAGAGGTCTTGCGGGACCCGGATATTCCGGTGGTAATGGACATTTTCCGCACTAAGCTGGCTGACCTTGAAACGGTTGACGAAAGCGGTGTCAAGGCCATTCTGAAGGGAATTGTAAAAGAGCTCAAACTGGGCGGCAATAAGGTTTATATGCCTATCCGTATCGCGCTTACCGGTAATGCTCATGGCCTTGATCTCTTAAAACTCATTGTCTTGTTGGGTAAAGCCCGCACTCTCGCCCGGATTGAAGCAACACTCAAATCACTCGCGACGGATTGACACCGGAGTTTGGCTATAGGTATAATGATGGTAAATGGTGAATCACCGTACAATATCATAATTCGGTAAATGCGATGAGCAGGAGAAGTAAGCGAACACCACCTGTCCAGAGAGGCGCCGCCTTTGGCTGAGAGCGGTACCGGGCAAGGAACGCCGAAATGCACCTGGGAGCAGGACGGAGGAGGAAATCTATGCCGTTCCGGTCACCGCCGTTACTGGTGTGGGCTACAAAGCCCGCTAAGTGGGGTGCCTGGCACCCAAGCAGAGTGGAATCACGGGCCACCGCCTCTGAACAGGCGGTGGCTTTTTGCTTTTTCGTGATGAAGATTAAGAAAGCGAGTGGTAGAGGGTGTTTGATCGTTTGAAAAAAGACATCCAGGTTGTCTTTGAGCGGGATCCTGCAGCCAGAAGCGTGGCGGAAGTGCTCTTTTGCTACCCCGGCTTGCATGTTCTTTGGTTTCATCGACTGTCCCACCGGCTTTATAAGCGGGGTTGGATAATGTTGCCCCGGATGATCTCGAATTTGGCCCGCTGGCTTACTGGGATTGAGATTCATCCTGGCGCCACCATTGGTGAGGGGCTGTTTATTGATCACGGAATGGGAGTAGTCATCGGTGAAACGGCTGAACTCGGTAATAATATTACACTCTACCAGGGGGTGACTTTAGGCGGGACCGGCAAGGAAAAAGGCAAGCGCCACCCGACCATTGGCAACAATGTGGTAATAGCCACCGGCGCGAAGGTCCTAGGTTCGTTCAAAGTCGGCGACAATTCTAAAATAGGCGCTGGTTCGGTGGTGCTGCATGAAGTCCCGCCTAATTCCACCGTGGTTGGCATACCCGGAAAAGTTGTGGTCAAGGACGGCTGCAAAGTGCATGGCGTCCGTGGCGAGGAGATTGATCTGGCACATGGTGATTTACCTGACCCGGAAGGCGAAATGATGTTTTGTATGCAGCGACATCTAAATAGACTGGAAGAACGCCTAATCCACCTAGAACAGGAGTTAAAAAAACATGACGCTAAGAGTATATAACAGTTTGCACAAGAAAAAAGAAGAGTTCCACCCAGCTGAGCCGGGGAAAGTGAAAATGTATGTATGCGGGGTGACGCCATATAATCATCCCCATATCGGTAACGCCCGGCCCTTTATTACCTGGGATGTAATCCGGCGGTATTTTGAGTATCAAGGCTATTCGGTATATCACGTGCAAAATTTTACGGATATTGATGATAAGATCATCGCTACCGCAAACTCCGAAGGAGTAACCTGGGATCAGGTCGCCAACCGCTATATCAGTGCGTATTTTGAAGTGATGGATAAACTTAATATCAGCAGAGCGCATCTTTATCCGCGAGTCTCAGACCATTTGCCGGAAATAGTCGCGATGGTTCAAACACTTATTGACAAAGGGTTTGCCTATGAAATGGACGGTGATGTCTATTACAGCGTTGAAAAGTTTGACGACTACGGCAAATTGAGCGGTCGGCAACTTGATGATATGAAAGCCGGGGCCAGGGTGGATGTCGACGACAGGAAAAGGCACCCCATGGATTTTGCCTTATGGAAGAGCGCCAAACCGAATGAGCCTTTCTGGGACAGCCCTTGGGGCCGGGGGCGGCCCGGTTGGCATATCGAATGTTCGGCCATGTCTTTGAAATATCTGGGAGAAAGCTTCGATCTTCATGGTGGTGGCAGTGATCTTGTATTTCCACATCATGAGAATGAAATTGCCCAATCGGAAGCCTGTACCGGGACAGCGCCATTTGTTCGTTATTGGTTGCACAACGGATTTATCACTGTCAATGAGGAGAAGATGAGTAAATCTCTCGGGAATTTCTTTTTGGTGAAGGATATTCTGGAGCATTACCCAGCTGCGGTGCTGCGGTTTTTCATTCTGTCAACTCATTATCGCAGTCAGCTTAATTTTAGCGATGAACAGCTGGCTGAAGCCAGCCGAGGGCTTGACCGCCTGCGCACCGCGCTGAAAAACATGCAATATTTGGCTGGCGCAGCCGTAACTCTTGGGCAGAGTAATCAGGCTCAAACTTTGCTGGCGGCGGCTAATCAGACCAAAGATGATTTCATTAACGCGATGGATGACGATTTTAACACAGCGCTGGCAATCAGCACGCTGTTTGCACTTGCTAAGGATATTAATATTTATTACAATGTCGTCATGTCTGGTAAGGCTAGTCACGATGCTGAGGTATTATCTGGAGTGCAGTCAATATTCCGTGAACTGGCCGATATTCTCGGAGTGGTGATGGAAGAAGAGACTGGCGCGGCAATTTCTGGAGAAAAATCGGCAGACGCGGCCACGGTTGCACAATTATTGGATATTATCGTCGACATTCGTCAGCAAGCGCGCGCCAGGAAGGATTGGGCTACTGCCGACATTGTCCGGGATCGCCTGGGAGAAATTGGCTTTGTAATCGAAGATTCGCCTCAGGGCGCAAGGTGGAAGAAACGTGAAATTTGACCAGTTTCAATTTCTTGAAGAGCAAACTTTTGCAGCATTAACTGCCGGGGGCATTCCCCAGGAAAGGTTCACTGAAATCACGCCTGAACGCCTGCATCCACTGGTGCTGGCGTATGTTGGCGATGCTTTTTTCAGCCTGTATGTCCGCACAAAACTGCTCTATTACGAGCAAGGCAAGGTGAGGGTTCTGCACAGCCATGGCTCAAAAATGGTTTCAGCTACGCTGCAGGCCTATGCTTTAAAGGAACTTGAACCGGAGTTGACCGAAAACGAAGTGGATATTGTCCGGCGCGGTCGCAATGCCAAATCAACGGTGCCGAAAAGCGCCTCGGTTGGCGATTACCGCTACAGTACCGGTTTTGAGGCTTTACTGGGTTATTTGTATCTCAGTGATAACAAAGTGCGGCTGACCGAACTAGTTGACCAGGCCTTTGTCATTATTTCCCGGGAAATAGCGAATCAAACAAAAAAAGGCGGTGGAAAGTGATGAAAATAAAATTGATTTGTCATACTCCCGAACCAGAGCGGACTGTGGCAATGGCAGCAAGGCTTTGCTATTCAGCAGTGGGTGCAGAACAATTACAGGACAAAATGCCAGCAGAGCAGATTGGCAAACTTATTGATAAAATTATTGAGGTCGGGCACCTTTCTGCATTCGAACATGTCAGTTTCACTTTCGCCGTCGAAGGTGTATCAAGGGTACTGACCCATCAACTGGTACGCCATCGTCTCGCTTCCTATTCCCAACAATCTCAGCGCTATGTTAAAGAACATGATTTTGAATATATCACTCCGCCCAGTATCGCCGCGAACCCGGTTGCCGTGACCAAGTTCTGTGCTTTGATGGACACCGTTAGGGCCGCCTATGACGAGCTGGTGGCGCTCGGGGTTCACCAGGAAGACGCGCGATACTGTTTGGCCAATGCCACCGAGACAAAAATCGTTGTGACGATGAATGCCCGGGAATTACTGCATTTCTTTGAGCTAAGGTGTTGTAACCGGGCTCAGTGGGAAATACGCGCCCTGGCGGAGAATATGTTGACCGAAGTGCGCACTGCGGCGCCGCAGCTTTTCGCCAAGGCGGGACCAACCTGTGTAACCGCCGCCTACTGCCGCGAAGGCGCGTTATCCTGCGGTCGTCTGGCAGCAATGTCGCACAAATCGTAAGTCGCCTGCAAAAGTGGACAAGCGATGCTTTAGCGGCGATGTGGTCGCCTTGTTTTATAGAGCGAGCTTCTCTAGAACAGAAGAGCGTTTATCAACTGCTGGGACGATTATTATTCGCTTGCTCTTACATAGCAGGGGCGAATTTGCGAAAAAATATTAATCAGCCAATGGATGGGAGGTGGACCTGTGACTGAGGAATTTGTCGCCGGGCGCAACAGTGTACTGGAAGCGCTCAAGGGTGGACGGGCAATAAATAAATTATTGGTGGCACGCGGTGAGAGGCATGGTTCCATGCGGGAAATTGTGGGACTGGCTCGGTCGCTGGGTTTGGTGGTACAGGAAGTGGATCTGGCAAAACTGGAGACAGTCACCGGCGGAATCAAACACCAGGGCGTGGTAGCCATGGTGGCACCTGTTGCTTATCAGGAAATTGAGGATATCTTGGCACTGGCCCAGAAGCGCAATGAACCTCCGTTCATTATCTTGCTGGACGAACTTGAGGATCCGCATAATCTTGGCGCTATTTTACGGACGGCCGACGCTGTCGGCGTGCACGGGGTACTGATTCCCAAACGGCGCGCTTGCCCATTATCAGCGGCGGTAGCCAGGACTTCAGCCGGTGCGGTGGAGTATGTGCCGGTGGCCAGAGTGGGCAATGTGGTGCAGACCATCGAACGCCTCAAAAAAGACGGACTATGGGTGGTCGGAGCCGATATGGACGCTGAAAAAACCTATTACGCCTCGAATCTTTGCGGTCCGTTATTATTAGTTGTCGGCGGTGAAGGAAATGGGTTGAGCCGCCTGACAAAAGAAACCTGCGATTTTCTGGTGCGAATTCCGATGCTGGGTGCTATTTCTTCGTTGAACGCCTCGGTGGCCTGTTCGTTGTTGCTTTACGAAGTAATGCGCCAAAGGGAGTCGGCGGTAAGTGAAAAATAGACCGGGTCCGGTGATAATCTTAATAGCCATTGTGGGCCTTATTGTGGCATCTGCGGTGACATTTTCACTGCTTTGGCCGAAGGTATACGCGGGCGTTACTGTGGAGGGTGTCTCTGTTGGCGGCATGGACAGGGAAGAAGTAAGACAGATGTTGACCCTGTGGCGCCAGGACTTCCGTAGTCGGCAGATTTCAGCTTATTACGGGGACATCAATTTTCAGTTGGCGGCCGACAACATCGATTTTGATATCGATGTCGACTCCACGGTCGCAGCGGCATGGGGCTACGGCCACCAGGGCGCCTGGTGGGAGCGATTGAACAGTATCCGCACGGCACTGGTGGACGGCTACCGTGTGCCTGTGAAGGTTTGTTACCGTGAGGATAAATTGACGACGCTAATTGGTAAGTGGCGGGAAGCAATTGATTGTTCGCCGCGTAATGCCCACGTAAGCTTGATGGCGGGAGGGATTATTCCGCAGAAACATGGTCGACGACTGGAGGTTGAAGTGTTAAAACCACTTATCCTCCAGACTCTTTTTATGCCAAAGATGACTACTCTGGCTTTGCCGGTGGCCACGATCAATCCCGCGATCACAGAGACTGATCTCCAACGAACCGGACTGAAAAAAATCTGGGCTTCTTACAAAACCGTTTTTGATTCCTCGGTAAGCAACCGATCGGCTAACATCAGGCTATCGGCGAGCAGAATCAACGGCTATATCGTATATCCGGGAAAGACTTTCTCCTTTAATGAAGTTGTTGGCCCGAGGGATAAGGAACATGGGTTCAAACAGGCTATGGAAATCGTTGACGGGGAATTTGTGCCGGGAATTGGCGGCGGCGTTTGCCAGGTATCTTCAACCCTATATAATGCCGTGTTACTTGCTAATCTGCCTGTTACTGAGCGAACAAATCATTCAAAACCCCTGGGTTATGTGGACCTTGGCCGTGACGCCACTGTAGCCTATAATGTTCTGGATCTTAAATTCGTCAATAATACCGATGGGCCGCTCATGATTCTGGCAGAAACTGACGGCAATGAATTAATGACTGGTATTGTCGGGCAGAAAACTTTGCCTGAAACAGTGATGCTTGTGTCGACCGACCGCAAGGTCATTGACCCTACTATCGTCACTAAACCTGATGAAAAATTGTATCTTGGTGAAACCGAATTAAATAAACAGGGTAAACCAGGCTATGCGGTCACTACCGTGCGGGTGGTCTACTCCGGTGGACGTGAAATCAAACGGGAAGTGCTGTCCCGTGATGAGTATCTGCCCGAAAACACCATTATGAATATTGGAACCATGATTCCGCCGTTTGCGCGGGGTAAAACGCCGACAGGCGCTAATAGCAGTAAATAATCGGGTGGGGGAAATGGTGTGCCTGACGTGTTGCTTGTTGATGGTTATAATGTGATTAATGATTGGGCAGAATTAGCTGCTTTGACTGATAACCTGGAACATGTCCGGGATAAATTGGTGGACATACTGGCTGGTTATGGCGCATATAAAGATTATAGTGTCATTGTTGTTTTCGACGCTCACGCCGTTGCCGGAGGCGGGACTAGCCTGGATTCAGTGGCAGGCCGGATGAAGGTGGTTTATACCAGGGAGAGCGAGACAGCCGACAGTTATATCGAAAGGGCCGCATATCAACTTGTTCGGGAAGGTCGGGCTGTCTATGTGGTAACTTCCGACTGGGCTGAGCAGCTTGCCATACTAGGGGCGGGAGCTTGGCGGATTTCTGCTCGGGAACTCAGAAATGCAGTGTTGGAGGCAGATAAGAAGATTCTGGAGGGATATAGCCAGTCATTGGTAAACTATCGGAGGCATGAGCTGCAAAACCGCCTGGGACGGGACGTTGTTAAGCGTCTGAATGACTGGCGCCAAGGCCGCGGACCCCAAGAATAGCTTGACTTAGTGACATGCGTAGAGTATAATTTGGTTTGAAAGTGGCATGGACAATAAATGTAGCGCACTAAAGCGTTTAGTGCATTTTTATTTTTCGGTGTGGGAATATGAAGAGTAGGGGGCGATTTGATGCGGGCCAATACCCAACGCGATCTGTACACTTGTTTCGAAAACATGTCCGATGAAGAAGTGGTTATTGACGCCAAAGATAATGACAATACAGTCGCTCTGGAGTATTTAATCAATAAATACCGCAACTTCGTCCGCGCCAAAGCTCGCTCCTACTTTCTGATAGGAGCAGATCGGGAAGATATTATCCAGGAGGGCATGATCGGTTTATACAAGGCCATCCGGGATTTCCGTAATGACAAATTATCTTCTTTCCGGGCTTTTGCCGAGCTGTGCGTTACCAGGCAGATTATTACAGCCATAAAAACGGCTACCAGGCAGAAACATATTCCTCTGAACTCATATGTATCATTGAATAAGCCGATTTATGACGAAGATTCTGATCGCACCTTGCTTGATGTGCTATCCGGTTCCAAGATTTCCGATCCGGAGGAACTTGTTATCAGCAGGGAGGAGTTCGTCGATATCGAGGAAAAAATGGGGGAAATCCTCAGTGACCTTGAGTGGAAAGTACTGATGTCTTATCTCGATGGCAAATCTTATCAGGAAATTGCCGTGGAACTTGAGCGCCATGTTAAATCCATCGACAACGCATTGCAAAGGGTCAAACGCAAATTGGAACGGTATCTTGACAATCGGTCTGACGACAGTGATATCAGTGTAGTATATAAAGGACTCATTGGGTTTAATAAAGGGCTCGACGACGATATAGATGATTTTGTCGAGGCTGTTGACGAGTGATAGTAGCGAGATTGAAGTGGCGCCAATAATAGGCGTCACTTTTATTTTTTTCTCTTTTAAAATATGGGGAGGAGTTTGGGGATATTCTGCCGAAATGTGGAATAATAAATAGCGTAAGGGGAGGATCGAACATGCCAGTAAACGTCCAAATGATTGTTGAATATGTCCAAGAATTAAAAGCAGGCAATGAACAATTGGCGCTTATTGTTGGCAAACCCGGCAGCGGCAAAAGCAAAATTATGCGGGAGTTGGCTACCAACCGCGGATGGAAATATATTGACTGTCAGCTCTTGATCAGCGACGAGCTTTTGGAATTGGTACCCAAAGTAAGGTCGCGGGAAGCACCTCGCATTTTTAGTAGTCTGTTGCAACGCGAGAAGGCGGATGTAATTTTACTTGATGGAATGCAAGTATTATTTCGGCCAATGCTCCAGATCGACCCGCTGGACGTACTGCGGCAACTGAGCAAGAGTCACGTCATAGTAGCTGCCTGGCCTGGTCAGTATGACGGCGGCAAACTTTCTTTCCTGGAGGTAGGACATCCTGAGCCCTTTTACTATGATGCCGATGGTCTGAGAATCATTGAGCTTGGTTGACAAGTTGTGTGATCGGCACTATTGTGCTGGTTAAGTCTTTGATATTTACAAGATAAGTCCGTACTTAGCGCAAGCGGTACGGACTTATCTTGTTTATGCCCGGGAGCCGGTGATAGTAAGAAGGCGACTTTCGCCAGTAATCCCTCAGAGTTATAGGTATATTTTTTCTAAAATAATGCAAATTATTTTTATCGCCAGCAGGAATTATATTGGCGAAAACATAATATAATAACTATCTAAAAATAGTTATTATTAAAATTTATTGGGAGGTTATTGTAATGAATGTAATAATTGGCCAGAAAGCCCCTGATTTTAGTATGCCGACAACAAAGAACCTGGAAATGCTGGATCATGTAGCTAAGTTATCCGACTACCAGGGAAAATGGCTGGTGCTGTTCTTTTATCCGTTGGATTTTACTTTTGTCTGCCCGACGGAGATTCGTGGATTCAATTCCAGGCTGGAAGAATTTAATAAAGCTGGTGCCGAAATTCTGGGTGTAAGTGTGGATAGTGTGTATAGTCACCGGGCATGGGTGAAAACCGCGCAAGCAGATGGCGGTTTGGGGAGTCTCAATTATCCCTTGGCATCAGATATTACCAAACAGGTTTGCCGTGATTACGATGTGCTTATCGAGGAGAAGGGCGTTGCGTTACGCGGGTTGTTCATTATTGATCCGGAGGGGATCTTGCGTTACCAGGTGATAAGCGACCTTAACGTCGGGCGCAGTGTGGAGGAAACCTTGCGTGTCCTGCAGGCTTTCCAGACTGGTGGACTTTGCCCAATTGACTGGCACCCGGGGGATAGAACCTTATAAGTAGCGATTCTCGGCCGCTTGATAAACCCCATCTGTGTTGTTGAAAGCGACCGCATCGACGCTGAAGCGTCGTGTGTCTGCTTTTCAGAGCGTTTGCTAGGCGTACGCCGGTACTCGTCGGTAGATCACTTGCCATCCTTGGCGTGATCGACACTAGGTCATTCATGACCGTCGCGGCGCGCTCTTCCGGTGCGACCTGTACATTGTTCGTGAGATATTCGTCTACCAACAATGAACGCTGATAAAACTAATGAAACCAGAACGTAAGTCGGGGGATTTCTCAGTCGGTCTGGATATTTTTCATAAATGGTAAGATGCTTTTATCGACAATTTGCAAAATCCCACTCGCGATGTGAGTGGGATTTTGCGTTTAGTTATCTTAATTTGAAGTGGCGCACCAGTCATAAAGGCTAGCTGACTTGATCAAACTAGTAAAGTTACTAGCTTAATAGGAGGCGGCGATATGGGGGATATAGCAGTCATTGCAGGCAAAGTAGTTGCAATTATGACGGTATTTCTGATTGTTTGGCTGGCTATGGGTAAAAGGCAGTTAGGGGAGTTGACCCCTTTGGATTTCGCGGTATCAATAACTGTTGGCGCAATAGCCGGCGCCGCTATCATCGACCCGCGAATCAGATTGGTTGAGGCTATTGCGGCAATCGTTTTGTTGGGGAGCTTGCAAATGACACTGAGTTGGTTGTCCCTTAAAATTCGTGCACTTCATAACCAATTGAATTTTCAGCCAACCGTATTGGTGGAAAATGGGCAGATTATTAAAGGCAATCTGCGAAAAGCGCGACTACCTGCCGAAATGTTGCTGCAGTTACTGCGGGAAAAGGAAGTGTTTGATATTACCGAGGTTGAACTTGCGGTGCTTGAGCCTCACAGTAAACTGAGCGTTTTGAAAAAAGCGGAATTTTTGCCGCTGACTCCTAACCGAATGAAGATCCCAGTGAACCCGAACAACATTTTGCTGCCGGTCATCTTGGAAGGTGAGTTGAAAGAGCAAATATTGCAAAAGATGGGGTTCTCCCGAGAGCAGATAGCAGCATTTAAGGCACAATATGAAGCCAGCCTGCCGGAGGTATTCGTTGCATTTATGGATCAAAAGCATCAACTTCATATTATAAAGGAAGACGTCGAAGAGACAGGGATATTCTTGCATTGATGAATGATTTTTATTGATATTTCGCTGCTTTACCTGTCGCTGTTTTTAAATTTGGCGAATCATAGATACTCAATGTTGTCTTTGGTCTAAAAATTATTGGCGATGATTTTAACAGTTTACACACATTTGCGTGTGTTCCGCCAACTTGGCTGACGCCGATAATTTTATTCGGATCGGCGAATTGCATATTGCCAATATACCGGTGATATGGTACACTTATATCTCGTCAGGCAAAGCCGGCTAAACATCAACCTGATATTGACCGCCGTCCAAATACAACCAGCAGCAATGGTATTGACATAACTGGCCGGCTATTATATAATAACATTCGTCACTATTACAGGCGTGTGCTGCGCTGGCGTAGCTCAACTGGCAGAGCAGCTGATTTGTAATCAGCAGGTTGGGGGTTCAATTCCTCTCGCCAGCTCCAAGAAACAATATGGTGGGGTTCCCGAGTGGCTAAAGGGAGCAGACTGTAAATCTGCCGGCTTCGCCTTCGCTGGTTCGAATCCAGCCCCCACCACCATTAACTCGGACAGTAGTGTAGCACTGAATCTGAAAATAGAGGATGCTTGAGACTTTGTTATAATATCGCGGGGTGGAGCAGCTGGCAGCTCGTCGGGCTCATAACCCGAAGGTCACAGGTTCAAATCCTGTCCCCGCAACCATGCACATCTCGGCTGGTCCATAAAGTTCTTGGCGAACTAGCGGGCTGGCCGTTTACGGGCTGATGTAGCTCAGTCGGTAGAGCGTATCCTTGGTAAGGATAAGGTCACCGGTTCAATCCCGGTCATCAGCTCCATTTTATTTGGCGGTGTAGCTCAGCTGGCTAGAGCAATCGGTTCATACCCGATGGGTCCGCGGTTCAAATCCGTGCACCGCCACCAACACAAAAAGATCAAAGGTCTCGTTTATACGAGATTTTTGGTCTTTTTCTTTGACAAGAGCAATGCCTCGTACATCTTAACCAGACAGTTTTGAATTGGTTGCAGGAATTTGCTTGTGATTATAGAATATTTCAGTTTTATAAAATGGTAAATATGTACTTGTTCATCTACTTAGGACAGGAGGTTAATAACAATGGCAAAAAAGAAGTTCGAACGGACCAAACCACACGTAAATATCGGTACTATCGGTCACGTTGATCATGGCAAAACTTCGCTTACGGCAGCGATTACGCTTACACTGTCGAAATCAGGCGGTGCTACTTTCGTAGCCTATGACCAGATCGATAAAGCCCCGGAAGAGAAAGCCCGTGGAATCACCATCAATACCGCCCATGTGGAGTATGAAACTCCCAAACGTCACTATGCGCATGTTGACTGCCCAGGCCACGCTGACTATGTCAAAAACATGATCACCGGCGCTGCCCAGATGGACGGAGCAATATTAGTGGTAAGCGCGGCTGATGGCCCTATGCCTCAGACCCGTGAACACATTCTGCTGAGCCGTCAGGTAGGCGTGCCAGCCATGGTAGTCTTCTTGAATAAAGCTGACATGGTTGATGATGCTGAACTGATGGAACTGGTGGAAATGGAAGTTCGTGAACTTCTGTCAAGCTACGAATTCCCCGGCGATGACATTCCGGTAATTTCCGGTTCGGCCACCAAAGCTTTAGCATGTGGCTGTGCCACTCGCGAATGCCAGTGGTGTGGCAAGGTCATGGAACTGATGGATGCTGTTGACGAATACATCCCGACACCAGAACGCGCAACCGACAAACCGTTCCTGATGCCGGTAGAAGACGTATTCACCATCACCGGACGTGGCACTGTTGCCACCGGACGTGTGGAACGCGGCGCAGTCAAAGTAGGCGAGACCGTGGAAATAGTCGGCATGTCCGAAAAACCCAAGGCTACGGTAGTAACCGGTGTAGAAATGTTCCGCAAATTACTGGATTCAGCGGTGGCTGGCGACAATATTGGCGCGCTACTTCGTGGTGTGGAACGAAAAGAAATCGAGCGCGGTCAGGTACTGGCCAAACCCGGTTCGATCAAACCGCACACTAAATTTAAAGCCGAAGTATATGTACTGTCCAAGGAAGAAGGCGGCCGTCATACTCCGTTTTTCACTAATTACCGTCCGCAGTTTTATTTCCGGACAACCGACGTTACCGGAGTGGTAAACTTGCCGGAAGGCGTGGAAATGGTAATGCCTGGCGACAATATTCAGATGACGATCGAACTTATTACTCCAATCGCCATTGAAGAGGGCCTGCGTTTTGCTATCCGCGAAGGCGGACGTACAGTGGGCGCCGGCGTAGTAACCGCCATCAACGCCTAAAGTAATGGCCTAGCGGTGACTGTATGATAGGTGGCGGCAGTTACAAAAATTTAATCATCCCCAGGATGCTGTTTGTTGTATAATTAGTGAATAACCGGGGAATGTGTATAAGGCAGGGATACCCTGCCTTTATTCCCGGTAATGATCATGTGCCATGAAGCAAGTTAATGCAGGCGCACCAAGAGACATATCTTACTTTTGGATAGAATGTAACATGCCCGGGTACGTGTGCTATTGACATGCCAGTTGTAATTGTGATACATTATATTAGCAATATTTTTGAGACCAGTGGTAAGTGAGGTGTAAGCGATGCGCAACGCGGTAACGTTGGCTTGTACGGAATGTAAACAACGGAACTATCAGACAAATAAGAACAAAAAGAACGATCCCGACAGACTTGAGTTAAGCAAATTCTGCAAGTTCTGCAAAAAACAGACTCCGCATAAGGAAACCAAATAATAATATTTTTGTGGCATAATAGGGGTGTAGCTCAACTGGTAGAGTAGCGGTCTCCAAAACCGTTGGTTGCGGGTTCGATTCCTGCCGCCCCTGCCAGTTTTATGTCGGTAGAAAATCGGCAGTATGGAAACGGGGATGTGAAAAGATGGCTGTGGCTGCTGCCCAAGAGTCTGTAATTCGCGGAAAGATTGCCCGCGCCAGGCGATTTCTGCGAGGGGTTATGTCTGAGATGAAAAAAGTGTCGTGGCCGGATAAGAGAGAACTCTCCGCCTACACGGGGGTTGTTTTTATTTCTGTGTTCTTCACGGCAGTCATAATTTGGATGGTGGATAATTTTTATACCTGGGCGCTCAAAGCTTTTTTAGGGTAAGTGAGTAAAAAGTCAGTCGGCTAAGGGAGGATGGGCCTGTAACTTCGGCCCTGTTAGTGATGGAATCCGAAAAAAATTGGTATGTGATTCATACTTATTCAGGATACGAGAATAAGGTGAAGGCCAACCTTGAGAGAAAAGTACGCTCGATGGCCATGGAGAATGAGATCTTTAGGGTTATGGTTCCAATGGAAGACGAAGTGGAAATCAAGGATGGAAAAAAGAAAATATCCAAAAAGAAGGTTTTTCCTGGATACGTGCTGGTAGAGATGATCGTTAATGACCGGTCATGGTATGTGGTGCGCAATACTCCTGGGGTAACCGGCTTTGTTGGGTCCGGGACGAAACCTATCCCTCTCACCGGAGCTGAAGTGAAACATATCCTCAAATCAATGGGGATGGAAGAAACCAAACCCATGAAAATTGACGTCAGAGTAAAAGAACAGGTGCGAATTATTTCCGGCGCTTTTGAAAACTGGACTGCAACGGTCATTGAGCTTCAGCCTGACCGAGCCAAACTGAAAGTTTTGGTGAATATGTTCGGACGCGAAACGCCAGTGGAATTGGAGTATACTCAAATCGAAAAACTTTAACAATGCGACATACCCCCAGGCTGTTCAAAAACGCGCATAGCAAGGCGCGCAGGAAGAGCATACTGCGTACTTTCGTGGTATAGCAGCCAAGTGCTTTTCATGAGAGCGATGCTAGGCGAAGTTTTTCAACAGCCTGAGGTTGAGGTGTTGAGTGGGAGGGCTTATAGCCCGCAATACCACATTTTAGAACGTAAGGAGGTGTAACTATGGCTAAAAAAGTTATCAAGCTTGTAAAATTGCAGGTTACCGCTGGTAAAGCTACTCCGGCGCCTCCGGTTGGTCCCGCACTTGGTCAGGCCGGTGTTAATATTATGGCTTTTGTTAAGGAATTTAACGAAAGAACAGCCGCGCAAGGCGGATTGATTATTCCGGTTGAAATCACTGTGTACGAGGACAGGTCATTTACCTTTATTACCAAGACCCCGCCTGCGGCGGTATTGCTCAAAAAAGCTGCCGGTATTGAAACTGCGTCCGGGGAACCGAATAAGAAAAAGGTGGCCAAAGTATCGCGGTCCAAAGTTCGCGAAATCGCGGAGTCAAAAATGCAGGATCTTAACGCTGCCAACATCGAAGCCGCCATGCGGATGATCGAAGGCACGGCGCGTAGCATGGGCATCGATATCGTCGACTAGTAACATCGCTCAAGGGGTCGCTCATAAGCGACTGTCCTGAGAAACTGGTCAAAAGCCATTCAGATGCGCGGCGCTTTGAGGCTGTACCTGAAGGCGTGCTGGATGTACGCTACGGGGACGTCTGCAGGAGCAACCAAGCAGATGGCAGGTTTCAACAGTTTCTTGTGTGGGAGGGTTTCCCGTTATTACCACATCTACATCTAGGAGGAATATGCACTATGCCAAAATTCGGTAAAAAGTACCAAGAAGCAGCTAAGCTAATCGAAAAGGATAAACTTTACGAGTTGGATGAAGCTGTTGAAATTATTAAAAAGACTGCCAGCGCCAAGTTTGATGAGACGGTGGAGGTCGCGGTGAAGCTCGGGGTAGACCCGAAACATGCTGATCAGCAGGTGCGTGGCGCGGTGGTTCTGCCGCACGGCACCGGTAAAACCAAACGCGTGTTGGTGTTCGCTAAAGGCGAGAAAGCCAAGGAAGCGGAAGCCGCTGGAGCCGATTTTGTTGGCGCTGAAGATATGGTGGAAAAAATCCAGGGCGGCTGGGCGGATTTCGATATGGCTGTTGCCACTCCCGATATGATGGGCATGGTCGGTCGCCTCGGTAAGATCCTCGGCCCCAAAGGTTTGATGCCAAACCCCAAAGTTGGCACCGTAACTCTGGATGTAACCCGCGCGGTTAATGAGATCAAAGCAGGTAAAATTGAGTACCGTACTGATAAAGCCGGGAATATTCACGCCCCCCTCGGCAAGGTATCATTCGACAGCGTGAAGCTGGCCCAGAATTTCCAGACCTTGCTGGATATCCTCATGAAAGTGAAGCCGTCTGCTGCAAAAGGAACATATTTGCGCAGCATCACACTGAGTACCACCATGGGACCTGGCGTGAAAATCAACCCACTCAAAGCTACCGCCAAAAAGGAACAATAATATAAACTGGTTTTTGGCTATAGACAGCAGGTATGTGTAATGGATTTCGGTCCGCCTGCCGAGGCCGGGGATGAACGTGTATGGCAATTGCTATAAACGGCCTCCGGTGATACTGCCGGTAGGTCGTTTTATTTTGTAAATTTATTCGAAGGAGGTGGATTATAATGGCTGTAACACCCGAAAAACGGGCTATAGTTAGCGAACTGAAGGAAAAAATGACTAGTTCAAAAGGCTTGGTATTGACTAGTTATAGCAAACTGAACGTCGCCCAGGATACCAAACTACGCCGTAAATTCAGAGAAGCCGGCATTGAATACCGGGTAATCAAGAATACTTTGGCGCGTATCGCTGCCAATGAAGCGGGAATTGAAGGCTTGGTCCAATATCTTGAAGGTACGACGGCGATGGCCCTGTCTACGGTAGACCCTGTTGCTCCGGCGAAAGTTCTTGCTGATTTTATCAAGGAAAACAAATTGCAATCGCTTGAGATTAAAGCCGGGCTGGTTGAAGGAAAAGTCATCGATGCCAATGGCGTTAAAGCTTTGGCAAGCTTGCCGTCGCGGGAAGTTCTTCTCGCTACTTTACTGGGCACAATGCAAGCGCCGATCAGCGGTTTCGTCCGGGCACTGAATGGCAATATCAGCAAATTGGCGTATGCGCTTGAGGCTATCCGCAAACAAAAAGAATCAGCGTAGTCGATCTGCAAAAACTTTTTCTGCGAAGCTTGACCCAAAATTAAAATTAAAATAAGAAATTATTGGAGGCATATCAAAATGAGTAAAGAAACAATTATGGAGTCCATCGAAAAACTGACGGTGCTTGAACTGTCCGAGCTGATCAAAGCTCTGGAAGAAAAATTCGGTGTTAGCGCTGCTGCTCCCGCGGCTGCCGCTGCTCCCGCTGCCGCTGCCGCTGCTCCTGTTGCGGAAGAACAGACAGAATTTGATGTAATCCTTACCAGCGCTGGTGCTGCGAAAATTAATGTTATCAAAGTTGTCCGCGAAATTACCGGCCTTGGTCTGAAAGAAGCAAAAGATCTTGTTGACGGAGCTCCCAAAGCAGTTAAAGAAAAAATCTCCAAAACTGACGCCGAAGCTCTCAAAGCCAAACTTACTGAAGCCGGTGCCGGGGTTGAAATTAAGTAAGATATCTTAAAAAGTAATTACGATATTTGACTTGCGGCGGAGAGTTATTTTGACAACTCTCCGCTTTTTCTTCTCTCATGGTTTAAGATTATGGCCTACATATTTTGCAACCAGGAATTATTGCATCATCGGCGGTGAGTATCGCTAATGTCAGGGGCTTAGGATTTTATTGCTAAAGTTGGATATCATTGCTTGACAGCAGGTAAATGGTGTGATATCATCATAAAATGCGGTATCCTATTACCGAAAATTTTTTTAAATACATGCCGGTATATTTTCTTATCTGGCAGGAAATAGTAAACCTAACGGGGGATGATGAAACAGCTATTTCATCAGCAAAAAGAGCAAGGTTTTTCATGTTACTGACGAACCTTGCTTATTTTTCGCGTTTTACTATTTTCTGGCTTCGAAATGTTATTGGCGAAATGCCAGATTAATCTGGGCTAAGGGGTGAAGGCTTTAATGTTCAATCCTATTCCGGTGGGTAAGAGGGTCAGATACAGTTACGCCAAGATCAACGAAGTGCTGGATATGCCCAACCTCATCGAAATTCAGAAGAATTCCTACAACTGGTTCCTTAAGGAAGGATTGCAGGAAATATTTTTTGATATTTCGCCAATCCAGGATTTCACAGGTAATTTAGTTCTTTCTTTCGAGAATTTTACGCTGGGTGATCCCAAGTACGCCGTGGAAGAATGTAAAGAACGTGATGTTACCTATTCTGCCCCTTTGCGCGTTGGTGTACGCTTAATTAATCGCGAGACCGGCGAAATAAAAGAGCAGGAAGTTTTTATGGGTGACTTTCCGCTGATGACGGACAACGGTACTTTTATTATCAATGGCGCTGAACGTGTTATTGTCAGCCAGTTGGTGCGTTCTCCCGGGGTATATTACGGCGAATCCATCGATACCAGCGGTAAGAAACTTTATAACGCAACGGTAATTCCTAACCGCGGAGCTTGGCTGGAACTTGAGACCGATGCCAATGATGTGGTTTCTGTGCGGGTTGACCGAACTCGCAAACTGCCAGTAACCGTACTTGTTCGGGCGCTAGGGTATGCTTCAAGCGCCACGATCTCCGAGTTGTTTAATGATGACGTACGCATCAGGGCGACCTTGGAACGGGATAACACCGAGTCCAAGGAAGAGGCTCTGGTTGAAATATACAAACGTCTCCGCCCTGGGGAACCGCCAACGGTGGAAAATGCCACCCAACTCCTGGAAACGCTATTTTTTGACTCTAAACGCTACGATCTTGCCTCGGTCGGTCGCTATAAGCTTACCAAGAAACTTGGTTGGCGTCGCCGGATGATGGGTAAGACGCTTGATGCCCCGCTGGTAAATAAAGAAACCGGCGAAATTGTCGTTGAAGCTGGTGCTGTCATTGACGATCGGGCGATAGTTCGTATTGAGCAGAGTGGTATTTTCGACCAGCCTGTACTTATTGCCGCAAAGATTAGGCAAAAGGACGGGCAAGTCGTGAAACTGCTGTGCAATCCTGCTATGCCTTATACACATCGTACAATTACTAGAGAAGATATTATTGCTGCTGTCAGCTATTTGCTTAATCTTATGGAGGGACACGGCAATGTCGATGATATTGACCATCTTGGCAACCGCCGATTAAGATCAGTGGGGGAACTTTTGCAAAACCAGTTCCGCATCGGTCTTTCCCGCATGGAGCGAGTGGTCAAAGAACGGATGACCATCCAGGATATTGATGTAATAACCCCGCAGGCCTTGATTAATATCAGACCGGTGGTTGCTGCGATAAAAGAATTCTTTGGTTCTAGTCAGTTATCACAGTTTATGGATCAGACCAATCCCTTGGCCGAATTGACTCATAAAAGACGTCTTTCTGCTCTGGGACCTGGAGGCCTCAGCCGTGAACGTGCTGGATTTGAAGTTCGCGATGTTCATCACTCCCATTATGGGCGGATGTGTCCTATAGAGACGCCAGAAGGTCCGAACATTGGACTGATCGGATCGCTGTCAACTTTTGCACGGATCAACGAATTTGGGTTCATCGAGACCCCTTATCGCAAAATTGACAAGGAAAACCGTATAGTTACTGAAGATGTGACTTATTTAACCGCCGATGAAGAAGATGAATTTATTGTCGCCCAGGCCAATGAGGAACTGACCCACGACAGTTGGTTCCACGAACCAAGGGTAACAGTGCGTTATCGCCACGATATCCTGGTCGTGCCGGCGGAAAATGTTGACTTTATGGATGTATCGCCCAAACAGGTGGTTTCTATTGCCACCGCGATGATTCCTTTCCTGGAGAATGACGACGCCAACCGGGCGCTCATGGGTGCTAACATGCAACGGCAGGCAGTGCCACTCCTCAAGACGCAGGCACCGCTTGTTGGAACAGGTATGGAGTTTAAGGCAGCTCGTGACTCGGGCGTGGTTGTTCTGGCGAAATCGGAAGGCGAAGTCGTCAAGGTTACTGCTAACGAGATTCATATCCGTACCGCAAGTGGCGGGATGGATAGTTATAAACTGCTGAAATATTTAAGGTCCAACCAGGGAACTTGCATCAATCAGAAGCCTGTTGTCTACAGAGGTGAACAGGTGGAGAAGGGTGGCGTTTTGGCTGATGGGCCGTCTACTGATAACGGGGAATTGGCGCTCGGTTATAACGTCCTGGTAGCGTTCATGCCATGGGAAGGCTACAATTACGAGGACGCGATCCTTCTTAGTGAAAAATTGGTCAAAGAGGATATATTTACTTCCATCCATATTGAAGAATATGAATGCGACGCACGTGACACAAAGCTTGGACCGGAAGAAATAACCCGTGATATCCCGAACGTAGCGGAAGAAGTGCTGAGAGACCTTGATGATCGGGGCATTATCCGCATTGGCGCTGAAGTTCGTCCTGGCGACATCTTAGTCGGCAAGGTAACACCCAAAGGGGAGACCGAACTGACGGCCGAGGAAAGACTGCTGAGAGCTATTTTTGGCGAGAAGGCTCGCGAAGTTAGGGATACATCGCTCAGGGTTCCTCACGGTGAAGCTGGCAAAATCGTTGATGTGAAGGTTTTCAGCCGGGAGAACGGCGATGAATTGCCACCGGGAGTTAACCAGCTCGTGCGGGTATACATTGCTCAGAAGCGGAAAATATCCGAGGGTGATAAGATGGCAGGCCGACATGGCAATAAAGGCGTTGTGTCGCGCATTTTGCCTGAAGAAGATATGCCGTTCATGCCTGACGGCACTCCGGTACAGATTGTTCTTAACCCACTGGGCGTACCTTCCCGAATGAATATCGGCCAGGTACTGGAGACGCACCTTGGATGGGCGGCTGCCACGCTGGGGATGAAAATCAATCGCATGGACCCTGATATAGAAGGTAAGCTTCGTGATGTTGAATATGATTTCAAAAAATATGGTATGCCAAAACCTGACACTGCCGGTGTCCATATGGCCACGCCTGTTTTCGATGGCGCCACCGAACAAGAAGTGTTCAAGACTTTAAAACTGGCCGGCCTGCCTGCCGAGGGCAAGAGTACCCTTTATGACGGTCGCACCGGGGATCCATTCGATAACCCGGTAACAGTCGGCTATGTTTACATGCTCAAGTTGGCTCACTTGGTTGATGATAAAATTCACGCCCGTTCGACTGGACCGTATTCCTTGGTTACCCAGCAGCCACTGGGCGGTAAAGCTCAGTTTGGCGGACAACGGTTTGGTGAGATGGAAGTATGGGCACTGGAAGCTTACGGTGCGGCTTATACCTTGCAGGAACTCCTTACAGTTAAATCTGACGACGTTGTTGGCCGGGTGAAAACCTATGAGGCAATCGTCAAAGGTGAGAATATTCCAGAGCCGGGAGTGCCGGAGTCTTTCAAAGTACTTATCAAGGAACTGCAGAGTATTGGCCTGGATGTCAAGATATTGTCCGAAGATTCTCGTGAGATCCTTATCCGCGATTCCGACGAAGATATCCACGAAACAGCGAAAGAGCTTGAGCTTAGTATTGATGGTCAAGATAGCAACCATCCCCTGCCGCATGAACGCAAGCTCGCCGACTTTGAAGCGGATATTGTCGACGAACTTGAAGCTACTGACGATATCGAACCCATTGAAGAAGAACTCGATATTATCGCTGAAATTGGTGAGATGGGTCCGGATCAGCTTGTGCCTAGAGACCTGGAAGACGACTTTGCCGCTTCATTACGTAAAGGAGTGAAAAAAGTCGCCGTAAAGAAGGACAAAAAAGTCAGCCCGCGTGAATATCTGGACGAGACAGAAGAGGATTTCGAGTAAGATAGAAGGGAGCGATACTTCCTTGTTGGATGTAAATAATTTTGATTCAATGCGTATAGGACTGGCTTCACCAGAACAAATTCGCGAATGGTCGCATGGCGAGGTCAGAAAACCGGAGACAATAAATTACCGTACCCTCAAACCCGAACGGGAAGGCTTGTTCTGTGAAAAGATCTTCGGGCCAACTCGCGACTGGGAATGTCATTGCGGTAAATATAAACGGATTCGATACAAGGGCATTATTTGTGATCGTTGCGGCGTGGAAGTTACCCGATCTAAGGTTCGACGCGACCGCATGGGGCATATTGAACTAGCGGCACCGGTATCCCATATTTGGTATTTTAAAGGCATCCCCAGCAGGCTGGGCCTGATTCTCGATGTTTCGCCGCGTTCGCTGGAAAAGGTGTTGTATTTCGCTTCTTATATTGTTCTTGAACCTGGTGACACTCCGCTGATGAAGAAGCAACTGCTGACTGAGAATGAATACCGCGATTATCGTGAGAAATATGGCAGCGCTTTTAAAGTAGGCATGGGTGCCGAGGCTATCAAGAAACTACTGGAAGAACTTGATCTTGAGAAACAAAGCCGTGAACTTCGCCAGGAACTTAAAGAAGTTAGCGGACAACGTAAAGTACGGGCTATTCGTCGCCTGGAAGTAGTGGAGGCTTTCCGGAAATCAGGAAATCATCCTGAATGGATGATCATGGATGTGGTGCCGGTTATTCCACCGGAACTCAGACCGATGGTCCAACTGGATGGCGGACGATTTGCCACCTCCGATCTCAACGACCTTTATCGCCGGGTAATCAACCGCAATAACCGCCTGAAACGTCTGCTTGATCTGGGTGCACCTGATATCATCGTTCGCAACGAAAAACGTATGTTGCAGGAAGCGGTAGATGCACTCATTGATAATGGCCGCCGCGGCCGGCCGGTCACCGGACCGGGCAATCGCCCGCTCAAATCTCTCAGCGACATGCTAAAAGGTAAACAAGGCCGATTCCGGCAAAATCTGCTGGGCAAGCGGGTAGACTATTCTGGACGGTCGGTTATCGTGGTCGGACCGGAGCTTAAGTTGCATCAATGCGGTCTGCCCAAGGAAATGGCTCTGGAATTATTTAAACCATTTGTCATGAAGAAACTGGTTAATGCCGGTCATGCTCATAATATAAAAAGCGCGAAGCGGATGGTTGAGCGTGTCCGCCCTGAAGTTTGGGATGTACTGGAAGAAGTAATCAAAGAACATCCGGTACTTTTAAACCGCGCACCGACACTTCACCGACTTGGTATTCAGGCTTTTGAGCCGGTACTTTCGGAAGGTCGGGCCATCAAGATTCATCCTTTGGTCTGTACAGCATATAATGCTGACTTTGACGGTGATCAGATGGCGGTTCATGTGCCATTGTCCGCCGAGGCTCAGGCTGAAGCGCGTCTTCTTATGCTTTCCGCACACAATATTTTATCGACTAAAGACGGCAAGCCGGTGGCGACGCCTACCCAGGATATGGTACTTGGCGCCTACTATCTTACCATTGAAAAAGATGGCGCTCCGGGAGAAGGCGCGATTCTTTCAAATCCAAATGAAGCGCTGCTAGGCTATCAACATAAAGTATTTTCCCTTCACGCCAAAATTAAAATCAGATTCCCGGAATACGGAATTGTTCAAACCACCGTCGGACGGGTGATTTTCAGCGAGGCATTGCCGCCGGAACTCCGCCATTATTACAAGCAGGACGACGGTTGGCATCTAGGGATTCTCATGGATAAAAAACAGCTTGGTAAGCTGGCGGCTGAGTGCTACCGACAGTTTGGCACCGCGAAAACTGCAGTGGTTCTTGACAGCATAAAAAGCCTCGGATTCCATTTTGCTTGCCGCGCCGGCATCACAATAGCCATTGATGATATTAAGGTTCCGGAGGCGAAGAAGGAAATAATAGCAAAAGCCGAAGCACATGTTGACACTATTGATAAACAGTATCGGCGAGGCCTGATCACTGATGATGAACGCTACAAAAAGATTATCGACCTATGGACCAAAGCGACTGATGATGTTACCGCAGCGTTGATGACCACTCTCGACCGGTTTAATCCGGTATATATGATGGCTACCTCCGGCGCCCGCGGCAACATCCAGCAAATCCGGCAGTTGGCCGGTATGCGTGGCCTGATGGCCGACCCGTCTGGACGGATTATAGATCTTCCTGTTAAGGCAAACTTCCGTGAAGGCCTGACAGTGTTAGAATACTTTACTTCTACCCATGGAGCTCGGAAAGGTTTGGCTGATACCGCTCTCAGAACTGCTGACTCTGGCTATTTGACCCGCCGTCTTGTGGATGTGGCTCAGGATGTTATCGTTCGTGAAGAAGACTGTGATGTCATCGGCATCAACATCCAGCGGGAACGGGCAAAATTAGCCTCCTCAGGTAGCAGTGCCATCGCCTTCATGCGCGATATTCTGCTGGGAAGAGTGTTGGCTGAAGATGTCGTCAGCTCGCTTAACGGCCAAGTATTATTGCTCCAGGGTACCATGATTGAGGATGAAGGACTTGAACTGCTGGCTGAACATAGCGTGTTATCTATTGCTGTTTACGGCATAGTGAATGCAGGCGAAGAAGAAGCTGGTGACAAAATTGAGACCGTTCCTCTCAGTGCGCCTGCTGAAACCCTCCGGCAGAATCTCCGCGAAGCAATGATCCGGGAAATGCTCGGCAAAAATACCACTGAAGCGGTGAGAACTAATGCTGGAGATGAACTCGCTGCCGCGGGAACAACACTAACTGAAGCGCTGCTTGATGAAATTCTGGCCCATGATGTACGGGAAGTAAAAGTGCGCAACAATAGCATCAAAGGAATCGAAGTGGAAGCTATCACTGAGGGAACCGGCGTCATTGAATCCCTCCGCGATCGGATTATTGGCCGCGTAGCAGCTGAGGATGTTGTTGACGAGAATGGTGCGGTGGTTGTAAAACTGAATCAGGAAATCACTGAGAATCTGGCTGACCAGGTTGTGGCAGTGACTGATAAAGCTGTCATTCGCTCGGTTCTGACCTGCAAATCCCAATACGGCGTCTGTATTAAATGTTATGGTCGAAATTTGGCTACTGGACGAATGGTGGATGTCGGCGAAGCTGTTGGTATTATTGCTGCTCAGTCCATTGGCGAGCCGGGTACTCAGTTGACTATGCGTACTTTCCATACCGGCGGCGTAGCTGGCGACGATATCACTCAAGGCTTGCCGAGGGTTGAAGAATTGTTTGAGGCCCGCAAGCCAAAACGTCCGGCAATTATTACCGAAATTGACGGTAGTATTGAAGTAAAAGAAATCAAAGGACTCCGCCGAGTTACAATCATTCCTGCCGCAGGGGAAGAACGCGTATATCAAATCCCTTATGGTGCCAGAATAATAGTTAAGGATGGTCTGACAGTAAAGGCCGGAGAACGTCTAACTGAAGGTTCGGTTAATCCTCATGATATTTTGCGGGTTAGTGGCCTCAGAGACACTCAGCGCTATTTAGTGTATGAAGTCCAAAAAGTGTATAAATCCCAGGGTGTTGAGATCAATGACAAGCATATTGAGGTCATGGTTCGCCAAATGTTGCACAAGGTTAAGATTGAAGAACCGGGTGATACAGAATTACTACCAGGCGAATATATCGACATCAATTCCTTTGAAGAAGAGAACGCCAGAATCTTCGAAGCGGGTGGCGAGCCTGCTGTCGCAAGGCCTATCCTGCTGGGTATCACCAAAGCGTCTTTAGCTACCGACTCTTTCCTCTCGGCGGCTTCCTTCCAGGAAACTACCCGGGTGCTTACCGAGGCGGCTATTAAAGGCAAGGTTGATCCTCTGCTCGGACTCAAAGAAAATGTCATTATCGGCAAACTGGTACCAGCCGGCACTGGCATGAGCCGCTACCGGAATATCAGACTTAAAAAGATGGAAACTACTACAGAATAATAATTATTCGGGGGAATAATCTTCCCCCGAAGAGCTATGTTTGGTAGCGGTAGGCAGAAGATGATTACCGCAAAGTTTTAAAAAGACCAGACTGGGGAGAAAGGTCCAGATGCAAGGTGCACCGTAAAAGCGCGCGGCGCTGCGTACTATGAGTGTACGCAAGCAAGCGCTTTAAGGAGCAACGCAGCAGATGGGCCTTTATCGCCAACCTGGATGGCAAGCAGATTATGCTTGCCATAATTACCTAGATGACACTCGTGGATCCGTGGGCATAAAAAAAGGCGCTAGCCCACGAATTTAATTGACATGGCTATAATGTAATGTTAGAATATAGGAGTGTCCAGAGCTCAAAATGAATTATATATGAATCGGCGAAGCCTTTCAGCTGGCTTGAATACTGGCTGATGACTTGGCTGGAAGCCGTAATCGGCAGTGAATTATGACTTGAATTTTGGGCTTTCACTTAACTCTGACCGGGTCAGAAAGAATATACTTTCTACCGGAATAAAGGAGTGAATATCCGTGTCGGTTGATAGATTGAAAATCATGGCAAAAGCCATTGGCGCCAAACAGGCCACCAAAGCGGTGGAAAAAGGTATGGCAAGCCTAATGTATATTGCTGAAGACGCGGATACAAGGGTTACAGGCCCCATCCGTGAACTCTGCGACAGCAAAGGTGTGGCGATTGAAATGGTGCCAAGCATGGGAGATTTGGGAAAAGCTTGCGGTATTGAAGTTGGCGCTGCTGCTGTTGCCATATTAAAAGGTTAGAAGCGACGGGTGTTATCATTTTGCCCCTTGCTTAACCGCCAGGGGCAAAATTATTTTATAACTAACTATTGGAAAGGAGGTGTACTTATGCCGACAATTAATCAATTGGTTCGCGATGGCAGAGAAAAAATGGTGAAAAAGTCCACTGCGCCGGCGCTCAAAGAGTGCCCGCAAAAACGTGGTGTTTGCACGAGGGTGTATACAACAACCCCTAAGAAACCAAATTCAGCGTTGCGCAAAGTAGCCAGGGTAAGACTCACCAACAGTATTGAGGTGACTGCTTATATTCCTGGTATCGGTCATAACCTTCAGGAGCACTCGGTCGTACTCATTCGGGGCGGCAGGGTAAAAGATTTACCTGGGGTCCGTTATCACATCATCCGCGGGGCGCTTGACACCGCAGGTGTGGCCAAACGTGGCCAAGGCAGATCTAAGTATGGGGCCAAACGCGCTAAGAAATAGAGTTTGGCCAATTAGTTTTTGATGAAGGAGGGATACGAATGCCAAGAAAGGGACCTGTGCCCAAGCGTGATGTTTTGCCTGATCCGGTTTACAATTCTAAACTTGTTACCAGATTCATCAACAAGATCATGATGAAGGGTAAAAAAGGTGTTGCAGAGGGCATCGTTTATGATGCATTTGATATTATCAGATCCAAAACCGGCAAAGACCCACTTGAGGTGTTTGAGTTAGGACTCAAGAATGTTATGCCGGTGCTGGAAGTACGGGCTCGCCGCGTGGGTGGCGCTAACTATCAGGTTCCGGTGGAGGTGCGCACTGAGCGTCGCCTGTCGCTGGGAATCCGCTGGCTGGTGAATTACTCCAGGTTGAGGGGCGAGAAAACCATGCACGAACGCCTGGCTGCTGAACTTTTAGACGCTGCCAATAGCGCCGGAGCATCGGTGAAGAAAAGAGAAGATACTCATAAAATGGCTGAAGCTAATAAGGCTTTTGCACATTATCGTTGGTAATTCGGGACTTTTGGCAAGTCCGAGCGAGGAGTGATGATGGTGGCCAGAACGTTCCCACTTGAAAAAACGCGGAACATTGGTATCATGGCACATATCGACGCCGGCAAGACCACAACGACTGAACGCATTCTATTTTATACTGGACGAGTACACAAAATCGGTGAAGTTCATGATGGTGCCGCCACAATGGATTGGATGGTGCAGGAGCAGGAAAGAGGTATTACCATTACCTCTGCCGCTACTACCTGTCACTGGGACGACCATAGAGTAAACATTATTGATACACCAGGACACGTGGACTTTACAGTTGAGGTAGAACGTTCGCTCAGAGTGCTTGACGGGGCGGTATGCGTATTTTGTGCTAAGGGCGGTGTAGAACCCCAGTCAGAAACTGTTTGGAGACAGGCTGATAAGTATGGTGTTCCCCGCATTGCGTATGTAAATAAGATGGATATCCTCGGCGCTGATTATTATCGCGTTGTTGATATGATGAAAACCCGGTTGGGGGCCAACGCAGTGCCTATCCAACTGCCAATTGGACTTGAAGATTCATATAAGGGAATCGTCGATCTTGTCGAGATGAAAGCTTTGGTCTATACCGATGACCTTGGCAAAACCAGCGAGGAGACGGCAATTCCGGAAGAGCTTAAAGACCAGGTGGAATATTACCGCCAGAATCTTTTGGACGCAGTCGCTGAGAATAATGATGATCTAATGCTGAAATATCTCGAGGGTGAAGAACTGACTCTTGAGGAGATCAAAGAAGGCATTCGTAACGCTACTATTGCGGTGAAGATGATTCCGGTTCTTTGCGGTTCGTCCTACAAGAACAAAGGCGTTCAACCGCTTTTAGACGCTGTTGTGGCATACATGCCAGCGCCGACGGATGTTCCACCGATGATGGGCACTAATCCCGACAACGGTTTAGAGGAAGAACGCTTGCCCAGTGATGAAGCACCGTTCTCAGCTCTGGCTTTCAAGATTATGACCGACCCTTATGTTGGGAAATTGTCTTTCTTCCGGGTTTACTCGGGCAAACTTACTTCCGGTTCGTATGTCTTTAACTCCACTAAAGGTAAGAAAGAACGGATCGGTCGGATATTGCAGATGCACGCTAATCATCGCGAAGAGATCGAAGTGGTATATACCGGTGATATCGCTGCTGCTGTCGGGTTGAAAGACACCACTACCGGCGACACTTTGTGTGATGAAAAGAAACCGATCGTATTGGAGTCGATGGTGTTCCCCGAGCCTGTTATTTCTGTGGCTGTCGAACCCAAGACAAAGGTCGATCAGGATAAGATGGGGGTTGCGCTGGTCAAGCTGGCGGAGGAAGACCCTACATTCAGAATGCATACCGATACTGAAACTGGTCAGACCATTATATCCGGGATGGGCGAACTGCATCTGGAGATTATCGTTGACCGGATGCTTAGAGAGTTCAAGGTGGATTGTAATGTCGGTAAGCCTCAAGTTGCTTACCGTGAAACAATTCGCAAGACCGTTAAATCTGAAGGCAAGTTTATTCGCCAATCAGGCGGCCGCGGTCAATATGGCCACTGCTGGCTGGAGCTGGCGCCCCAGAAACCGGGTGACGGCTTTGTCTTCGAGAGTAAAGTAATCGGTGGGGCTATTCCCAGAGAATATATCAATCCTATCGAGGCCGGGGTAAAAGAGGCGCTGGAAACTGGCGTGATAGCCGGGTTCCCGATGGTGGATATCAAGGTCACTGTTTATGATGGGTCATACCATGACGTAGATTCTTCTGAAATGGCCTTCAAAATAGCAGGATCGATGGGCTTCAAAGCTGGTGCTCATAAAGCCGATCCGGTACTACTTGAACCGTATATGAAGGTTGAGGTAATTGTACCGGAAGAATACATGGGCGACGTAATCGGCGACATTAATTCCCGCCGGGGCCGGATCGAGGGTATGGAATCTCGGGCGGGAGCTCAGGTTATCAGATCTTTCGTACCGCTTTCTGACATGTTTGGTTATTCTACCGACCTTAGGTCTAAAACCCAAGGTCGCGGGAACTACTCCATGGAATTCGACCATTACGAAGAAGTCCCCAAAAATATCGCCGAGGCAATTGTTGCCAAATTGAAAGGCTCGTTATAAGAAAACAGACAAAAGTAAACATTTAGGAGGTTAATACACAATGGCAAAGAAGAAGTTCGAACGGACAAAACCCCACGTAAATATCGGCACCATCGGTCACGTTGATCATGGCAAGACCTCGCTGACGGCAGCGATCACCCTTGTTCTTTCTAAAGCCGGCGGCGCTACATTTGTAGCATACGACCAGATCGACAAAGCCCCGGAAGAGAAAGCCCGTGGAATCACCATCAATACTGCCCATGTGGAGTACGAAACTGCAAAACGCCACTATGCGCATGTTGACTGCCCAGGCCACGCTGACTATGTCAAAAACATGATCACCGGCGCTGCCCAGATGGACGGAGCAATTTTAGTGGTAAGCGCGGCTGATGGCCCTATGCCTCAGACCCGTGAACACATTCTGCTGAGCCGTCAGGTAGGCGTGCCAGCCATGGTAGTCTTCTTGAATAAAGCTGACATGGTTGATGATGCTGAACTGATGGAACTGGTGGAAATGGAAGTTCGTGAACTTCTGTCAAGCTACGAATTCCCCGGCGATGACATTCCGGTAATTTCCGGTTCGGCCACCAAAGCTTTAGCATGTGGCTGTGCCACTCGCGAATGCCAGTGGTGTGGCAAGGTCATGGAACTGATGGATGCTGTTGACGAATACATCCCGACACCAGAACGCGCAACCGACAAACCGTTCCTGATGCCGGTAGAAGACGTATTCACCATCACCGGACGTGGCACTGTTGCCACCGGACGTGTGGAACGCGGCGCAGTCAAAGTAGGCGAGACCGTGGAAATAGTCGGCATGTCCGAAAAACCCAAGGCTACGGTAGTAACCGGTGTAGAAATGTTCCGCAAATTACTGGATTCAGCGGTGGCTGGCGACAATATTGGCGCGCTACTTCGTGGTGTGGAACGAAAAGAAATCGAGCGCGGTCAGGTACTGGCCAAACCCGGTTCGATCAAACCGCACACTAAATTTAAAGCCGAAGTATATGTACTGTCCAAGGAAGAAGGCGGCCGTCATACTCCGTTTTTCACTAATTACCGTCCGCAGTTTTATTTCCGGACAACCGACGTTACCGGAGTGGTAAACTTGCCGGAAGGCGTGGAAATGGTAATGCCTGGCGACAATATTCAGATGACGATCGAACTTATTACTCCAATCGCCATTGAAGAGGGCCTGCGTTTTGCTATCCGCGAAGGCGGACGTACAGTGGGCGCCGGCGTAGTAACCGCCATCAACGCTTAAAGAGTTTAATCCGGAGGCGGGGCGGCTTGCTGGTCGCTCCGCGTCCTTCAGTAGAGTGCCTCATGACACGCGATGACATGGAAGGTTGCCTGCACGGCTGGGGGGAATTTCCATGGAGAATGTCCGATTATGAAACCGGGCGATAAGGAGGAAATAATAATGGCTAAACAGCAGAAGATTCGGATTCGTTTAAAAGCATATGATCATAAGGCGCTTGACCAAAGCGCAGCAAAGATAGTCGAAACCGCAAAGCGGACAGGTGCTTTTGTTTCCGGGCCGATTCCACTTCCCACTGAAAAAAACATTTTCACTATTTTGCGTTCACCCCATGTCAATAAGGATTCCCGTGAACAGTTCGAAATGCGTACTCATAAACGCCTTATTGATATTATCGAACCGACCCCAAAGACCGTAGACGCTCTGATGCGCCTCGATCTGCCGGCCGGGGTGGACATCGAAATAAAGCTATAGGAGGAGGTGGCAATAATGGCTAAAGGAATATTAGGTAAAAAACTCGGTATGACGCAAATCTTCACACCTAAAGGTGAAGTAATCCCCGTTACTGTGGTGGAAGCTGGTTCCAGCGTTGTACTTCAGAATAAGACAGTTGAAAGCGACGGCTATAATGCGGTGCAATTGGGTTTTGGCACTGTTAAAGATAAAAAAGTTACCAAACCCATGAAAGGTCATTTTGCCAAGGCTGGCGCGAAAGCGGTTAAGTTTATCCGCGAACTCAGACTGGCCAGTGCACCTGAATACAAAGTCGGCGAGATAATCGGGGTCGACGTGTTCAGTGAAGGCGAAATGGTTGATATTACTGGCACTGCCAAAGGCAAAGGATTTGCCGGCGGTATTAAACGCCATCATTTCAGATGCGGACCTATGGGCCACGGTTCCAAATCCCATCGTGAACCTGGCACTATTGGCCCAAGAATGAGTGGCGGTGGCGGCAAAGTGTTTAAAGGCAAAAAACTTCCCGGTCGGTTGGGCGGGAATAAAGTGACCGTGCAACGCCTTACAATCGCCAGAGTGGATGCGGCTCGCAGTCTTATCTTGATTAAGGGCGCCGTTCCCGGGCCTAAGGGCAGTTTTATCATTATAAGGAATACGGTGAAACCGGGTAAATAACCCGCGGATTCCGGACCGCGAAAGGAGGATGCGCATATGCCGAAAGTTGCAGTATATAATATCGCCGGTAGTCAGACTGGCGAGATAGAGTTGAATGAAGACGTGTTTGGCGTAGAAATCAATGAGGCTGTTTTGCATCAAGCTATCGTGATGCAGCAGGCCAATCAGCGCCTGGGCACTGCGGCTACCAAGACCAGAGGTTTCGTGCGGGGTGGCGGCAAGAAACCATGGCGTCAAAAAGGGACTGGCAGAGCCCGTTCCGGTAGTAGACGTTCACCTGTTTGGGTGGGCGGTGGCGTTGTATTTGGCCCACATCCACGTAGCTATGCTTTTTCCATGCCGCGCAAGGCGCGCCGTTTGGCACTGAGATCAGCGTTATCGGCGAAAGTGCTTGCTGGTGAGCTCATGGTAATGGAAGACATCAGTTTCGGTGAACCCAAGACAAAAAATGTGTTGACTATGCTTGGCAATTTGAAGATTGGCGATGATAAGGCGTTAATTATTACCGCCGAAGAGAATGAAAATGTCGCAAAATCATCACGCAATATTCCCGGGATAAAGAATATTACGTCCCGAGGCGTCAATGTGTACGACCTTTTATACCACGATAAAGTACTGATCACTAAAGATGCGATCAGCAAGCTAGAGGAGGTGCTCGCGTGATGACAAACCTGCGCGATGTACTGGTTCGTCCGCTGGTGACCGAAAAAGCCACCGGGATGATGCAAGATAATAAATATACTTTTATTGTGCCGCTAAGGGCCAATAAGGTCGAGATCCGCCAAGCTGTTGAACAAATATTCAAAGTTAAGGTTCTTGACGTTAACACTATTCGTGTGATGGGTAAAATCAAGCGAATGGGAAAAACTCAGGGTAAACGTCCGGATTATAAAAAGGCCATCGTCAAGCTGGCTCCCGGCCAAAGCATTGAGTTCTTCGAAGGCTTATAATAGGTTGAAGGAGGAGCATCCATGGCAGTAAAAACCTTTAAACCCTACTCTGCAGGCCGACGGTTCATGACGGTGTCCAGTTTCGATGAAATTACTACCGATAAACCAGAACGTTCGTTAACAGAACGTCTGGCGAAACACGGCGGACGCAATCAACAAGGCCGACTGACTGTCAGACATCAGGGTGGAGGCCACAAGCGCCTTTATAGAATTATTGACTTTAAAAGAAATAAAGACGGTGTTCCGGCCAATGTGGCCAGCATCGAATATGATCCTAACCGTAGTGCACGCATTGCTCTACTCAATTACGCTGATGGCGAAAAACGTTATATCCTTGCACCGAATGGCTTAAAAGTGGCTGATACCATCATGAGCGGCCCGACCGCAGACATAAAAGTCGGCAATTCGCTGGCCCTCAAAGATATTCCGGTTGGTACTCAACTGCACAATATCGAGCTCAAAATTGGCAAGGGTGGACAGATGGTTCGTAGCGCTGGCGCTTCTGCGCAGCTCATGGCCAAGGAAGGCGATCACGCCTTACTGCGTTTGCCTTCGGGCGAACTCCGCAAAGTCCACATCAATTGTAGAGCCACTATTGGTCAGGTAGGTAACCTGGAACACGAAAACATTACTATTGGTAAAGCTGGCAGATCCCGTTGGCTCGGCATACGTCCCGCCAATCGCGGAGTGGCCATGAATCCAATTGACCATCCACATGGTGGCGGCGAAGGTCGTTCGCCTATCGGCCGCAAACATCCGGTTACTCCGTGGGGTAAACACGCTATGGGCGCCAAAACCCGTACGAATAAAACTTCTGACCGGCTGATCGTTAAGAAAAGAACGAAATAATGCATAGTGAAAGGAGGCCTATAAGGTGTCCAGATCAATAAAAAAAGGACCATACGTTCACGATAGTCTGCTAAAAAAGATTAAGGCCATGAATGACAAAAATGAAAAAAAGGTCATTAAAACTTGGTCGAGAGCTTCAACCATTCTACCAGATTTTCTCGGCCATACCATCGCAGTTCATGACGGACGTAAACACGTACCGGTGTATGTTACTGAAGACATGGTGGGTCATAAATTGGGCGAATTTGCTCCGACCCGTACTTTCAAAGGCCATGGTGGCCATACGGAAAGATCAACGACGCTGAAATAGGAGCCGAGAGGGGGTTTAACTTATGGAAGAAGCTAAGGCCGTTGCTAGATATATTCGGATAGCGCCACGTAAAATCCGTATTGTAATTAATCTTATTCGCGGTAAAAACGTGGGAGAAGCTTTCGCGATTCTGAAGTATACACCAAAAATTGCTTCAGAAGTGATTGAAAAGGTACTAAAATCGGCGGTTGCCAACGCCGAACACAATTACGATATGAATTCTGATAAGTTATATGTTGCCGCCGCTTTTGCCGATCAAGGTCCAACCTTGAAACGCATTCACCCACGGTCTCGTGGGCAGGCTTTCAAAATTCTTAAGCGCAGCAGTCATGTAACGGTGATCGTTAAGGAAAGATAACTGGCGAAGGAGGGAAAACCGTGGGACAAAAAGTTAATCCACATGGTCTGCGAATCGGCATTATCAAGAACTGGGACGCCAGATGGTACGCTGACAAAGACTATGCCAAAAATTTACACGAAGATATCAAGATTCGCAAGTTTACCAAAAGTAAACTGTATGCCGCAGGCATATCCCGCATTGAGATAGAACGCGCAGCCAACCGTCTGAAAGTTACCATACATGTCGCTAAACCCGGCATGGTTATCGGTCGCGGCGGCACCGGCATTGAAGAACTAAAAAGGGCACTTAAATTGCTCACCGACAAAGTCATAGATGTCAATATTGCCGAAATTAAACAGGCTGAAATGGATGCGACCTTGGTGGCTGAAAGTATTGCCGCTCAACTCGAAAAACGGATCGCTTTCCGGCGGGCCATGAAACAATCTGTCGGCCGCACTATGAGAATGGGAGCAAAAGGCATCAAAGTCATGGTCGCCGGTCGTTTAGGCGGCGCTGAAATTGCTCGGACGGAAAGCACCCGCGAGGGCAGCATTCCACTTCACACTCTCAGAGCTGACATCGATTATGGTGTTGCTGAAGCTGCTACCACTTATGGCCGTATCGGAGTGAAGGTCTGGATTTATAAGGGCGAAGTTTTGCCTGAAGTAAAAGCCGAAATCAAGCCAGAAGTTAAAGCCGAAGTCAGACCGAAAGCCAAACCTGAAATTAAAGCTGAACCCTTGCCGGAGGTTGTGCCTGTTATTGAAACAGAAGCTAAACCGAAGGAAAAGGTCGAAGCAAAGACGGTGAAAGCAGAAGTCAAAACCGAAGCCGCACCTGAAGAAATCGTGGAAGTCCAACCTGAAGCAAAATCCACGGCCAAACCGGAAGCTAAGCCGCGGGTCAGGAAGAGTGCTGCCGCTGTCGAAGGGGGCGAGGAATAATGTTAATTCCTAAGCGGGTTAAACACCGCAAGCAATTCCGTGGCCGGATGACCGGTAAAGCCAACAGAGGAAATACCGTGGCACATGGCGAATTTGGTTTGGTTGCGCTAGAACCGGCCTGGATTACCAATCGCCAGATCGAAGCAGCGCGTATTGCCATGACTCGTAATATCAAACGTGGCGGCCAAGTTTGGATCAAAATATTCCCCGATAAGCCGGTTACTGCAAAACCTGCCGAGACCCGGATGGGTAGCGGCAAAGGATCGCCTGAATACTGGGTTGCTGTAGTTAAACCAGGCCGTGTCATGTTCGAATTGGCAGGTGTGCCTGAAGAATTGGCTCGCGAGGCACTGCGGTTGGCTTCCCATAAACTGCCTATCAAAACCCGGTTTGTTAAGCGCGGGGAGGAATTGGAGCCGAAAGTCCAGGAAGAAGTGGGTGAAACAAATGAAGGTTAAAGATGTCCGCGACATGACAGCCAGCGAACTTGATCTAAAGTTGGGCGGGCTGAAAGAAGAACTGTTTAACCTCAGATTTCAACTGGCTACCGGCCAACTAGAGAATCCAATGCGGATTAAAGAAGTCAAAAAGACTATCGCCCGCATTAAGACGATTCAACGTGAACGCGAAATACAGGCGCAGGCCTAAGATACAAGTAGTTTCCGCGACTGTGTGCCGCCAAAGCGGCACGAACCGGAAGGAGGGCTGGTCAAAGTGACAGAAGAAAGAAACGAGCGCAAAACCAGAGTCGGCAAAGTGGTTGGTGACAAAATGCAAAAAACGGTTGTCGTAGCCGTTGAACGTTTAGTGCAGCATTCACTTTATAGTAAGTCGGTTAAACAAACCGATCGTTTTAAAGCACATGACGAAAACAATGAAAGTCATGTTGGCGATACGGTGAAAATAATGGAAACCAGGCCGCTGTCGAAAGATAAGCGCTGGCGCATCGTGGAAATCGTGGAAAAAGCGAAATAGACTATTGTTATCGGTTTTTAAACTGGTGATGTCTACTTTCGGCATGCGAAGGAGGGAAAACGATGATCCAACAAGAGACGAGGCTGAATGTTGCTGATAATACCGGCGCGAAGGAAATTCTCTGTATCCGGGTATTGGGCGGATCGTTTCGTAGATACGCAGGTATCGGCGATATTATCGTAGCGACAGTAAAAGATGCCAGTCCAGGCGGCGTGGTAAAAAAGGGCGATGTTGTGAAAGCTGTTGTAGTTCGCACAATTAAAGGCCTGCGCCGGCCAGATGGCTCCTATATTCGGTTCGATGAAAATGCTGCTGTAATCATCAAGGATGATAAAAGCCCCAAAGGGACCCGAATCTTCGGGCCTGTGGCCAGAGAGTTGCGCGATAAGGATTTTATGAAAATCATTTCGTTGGCACCGGAAGTAATTTAGGGTAAAAGGGGGTGTCCGGCTAGATGTCCGAGACTACAAAACTGCACGTCAAAAAAGGCGATACAGTGCTAATATTATCCGGTAAGGATAAGGGCAAGCAGGGCAAGATTATTGAAGCTCAGCCTAAAAAAGGGAAAATCGTCGTTGAGGGAGTCAATAAGGTTAAGCGCCATGCAAAACCGACAACGAAAACCCCACAGGGCGGGATTATTGTAAAAGAGGCTGCCATGCATTCTGCCAAGGTAATGCTGGTGTGTCCAGCTTGCGGCAAACCGACTCGCATCAAAAAAGCCGAAATGGCGAGTGGTATGAATGCCCGTAGTTGCAAAAAATGTGGCGAATTTATCGATAAGGATAAGTAATCACGCAGAAAGGAGGTAACTACATGTCCAGAATGAAGGACAAGTTCTTAAAAGAAGTAGCACCGGCTTTGATGGAAAAATTTGGCTACAAAAATGTTATGGAAATTCCTAAGGTTGAAAAAGTAGTCATAAATATGGGCGTAGGTGAGGCGGTTGGTAATCCGAAAGTGTTGGATGCCGCTGTTGGCGACCTGATGACCATCGTTGGTCAACGTCCGGTTATCACCAGGGCAAAAAAATCCATCGCAGCCTTCAAAATTCGTGAAGGAATGGCGATTGGAACTAAAGTTACCCTGCGTGGCGTACGGATGTATGAGTTTCTTGATAAACTCCTCAACGTTGCCTTGCCGCGTGTCCGCGATTTCCGCGGAGTAAATCCGCGATCTTTTGACGGACGGGGTAATTATACCCTGGGTATAAAAGAACAACTGATTTTTCCTGAGATTGAATATGATAAAGTGGACAAAATTCGCGGCATGGACATAATCATTGTAACTACCGCTAAATCTGATGAAGAGGCGCGGGAACTGTTAAAATTGATGGGTATGCCATTTAGCGCGTAAAAAGGAGGGACACTTGTGGCTAAAAAGGCACTAATTGAAAAATGGAAGCTAGAGCCCAAATTCAAGGTGCGTAGCTATAATCGTTGCAAACTCTGCGGCCGGCCGCACGGATATTTGCGTAAGTTTGAAATGTGCCGGATATGCTTCAGAAAGCTGAGTTATGAAGGTGCTATTCCTGGAATAACTAAGGCTAGCTGGTAGAAAGATTACCGAAAGGGGGGTATGTTTTATGGTTATGACCGATCCGATCGCCGATTTGCTTACGCGTATTCGCAATGCGAATTCGGTTCATCATGATAAAGTCGAAATTCCTGGTTCCAAAATTAAACAGGCAATTGTTGAGATCCTGAAAAACGAAGGTTTCGTCAGGGACTATGAAGTAATTGCCGATGGCAAACAAGGCACTTTGCGGGTAGTATTAAAATACGGTGCCAACCGTGAAAAGGTTATTACTGGCATCAAGCGGATTTCCAAACCCGGTCTTAGGGTGTATGCCAAGAATGATCAATTGCCCCGGGTTCTGGGTGGGCTTGGTATCGCTATCGTATCCACATCCAGAGGGATAATGAGCGACAAACAGGCACGCAAAGATGGTCTTGGCGGCGAAGTCATCGCCTATGTCTGGTAATTAGGTTTTGTAACTAGGAGGTAGAGATATGTCGAGAATTGGCAGGATGCCAATTGCCGTTCCTGCAGGGGTAACCTTTAAGGTTGATGGCAACTTGGTTTCCGTTAAAGGACCAAAAGGCGAACTCAGCCGTACCATTCCTCAAGAAATGATCTTGGATGTAGCTGACGACACCATCTTGGTCAAACGGCCTTCGGAAGAAAAGAAACACAAATCACTGCACGGTCTGACAAGAACATTGGTTGCCAATATGGTGACCGGGGTTACCCAGGGATTTACTAAAACTCTCGAAATCGTTGGCGTCGGCTATCGGGCTGCAAAAACCGGTGATAAATTAAATTTAACTCTGGGATTTTCACATCCGCTCGAAGTCGAACCGCCTATCGGTATAACAATTGATGTTCCTGCTCCTAATAAAATTATTATCTCAGGAATTGATAAAGAAGCGGTTGGTGCGCTTGCCGCTAAAATTCGCGCGTATCGTGAACCTGAACCTTATAAAGGCAAAGGCGTAAGGTATGAGGGCGAAAAGGTTCGCCGCAAGGTTGGTAAAGCCGGCGGTAAAGGCAAGAAGTAAACACCGAATGAAAGGAGTGAACCACCTTGCTGCGTAAGGGAAGTAAAAATGACGCCAGGCAAAAAAGACATTTGCGGTTACGGAAGAACTTGGCAGGTACTGAACAAAAACCTCGTTTGAACGTATTTCGCAGTTTGAGCCATATTTACGCGCAGATTATCGACGACAAAAGCGGGACTACGCTCGTCGCGGCCAGTACGCTTGACAAAGAAGTCCAGAGCTCTATAGAGTATGGCGGAAATGTTGAAGCCGCTAAACTGGTGGGCACCGCTGTTGCCAAACGGGCTTTGGCAATAGGAATTAAACAAGTCGTTTTTGATCGCGGTGGATATATCTACCACGGAAGAATAGCTGCACTCGCTGCGGCGGCTCGGGAAGCCGGCCTGCAATTTTAGGATAAAGGAGGGAAATAAATGGCCAGAATTGAATACGGTACTCTTGACCTTAAAGAAAAAGTAGTATTTATAAACAGGGTAGCCAAAGTAGTAAAAGGCGGCCGTCGCTTTTCGTTCAGCGCGCTGGTCGTTGTCGGCGACAGTAACGGTCATGTCGGCATGGGCCTTGGTAAAGCCTCCGAAGTGCCCGAAGCCATTCGTAAAGGTGTCGAAGACGCCAAAAAGAATCTTGTTACAGTTCCCCTTGTTGGCACAACTATACCTCATCAAATAGTTGGTATTTTTGGAGCCGGGAGAGTGCTGCTAAAACCTGCATCAGAAGGTACCGGCGTTATCGCTGGCGGTCCTGTTCGGGCCGTACTTGAGCTCGCCGGCATTCGCGATATTCTCACCAAATCCCTTGGTTCATCCAATGCTAACAATATGGTACGGGCCACGTTAAAAGGGCTGGGGCAACTGAAGCGGGCGGAACGGGTAGCGGAACTTCGCGGTAAAACCGTTCAGGAACTTTTGGGCTAAGGAGGGATTATCATGGCAAAACTGAAAATTAGTCTTACCCGCAGCCTCAGTGGAAGACCGAAAGATCAGCGGGCTACGGTCAAGGCTTTAGGATTAGGTAGAATGAATAGTACAGTTGAACAGGATGACAATGCGGTAATCCGTGGGATGATCCGCAAGGTTGAGCATCTTGTTACGGTAGTAGAAGAGGCCTAGACTAAACAAGGAGGTGCGACAATGAAATTACACGAGTTATCTCCGGCTCCCGGGTCAAAGCAAAAGCCTACCCGTAAAGGCAGGGGACTTGGTTCGGGCCTTGGCAAAACGGCAGGCAAAGGTCATAAGGGCCAGAACTCACGTGCCGGCGGCGGTACCCGTCCAGGGTTTGAAGGCGGCCAGATGCCACTTTACCGTCGGTTACCGAAACGTGGCTTCTTTAATAAATTTGGCAAAGATTACACCGAAGTAAACGTCCGGGAACTTAACCGCTTTGACGATGGCACAGTGGTTGATCCGGTACTATTAGTTGAAAGCGGAGTAATCAAAAATGTTCGTGATGGCATCCGGATTCTTGGTTCTGGTGAACTTGAAAAAGCGCTTACAGTAATCGCCAACGGGTTCACTAAATCAGCAGCTGAGAAAATCCAGGCCGCCGGTGGCAAAGTTGAGGTGATCTAGGTGCTTTCGGCCCTATCTAATATAGCCAAAATTACCGAGCTAAGGCAAAAGGTATTATTTACCCTGGCGATGTTTCTGGTATTTAGGGCGGGCACCCATATCCCGGTTCCCGGAATGGATATCGCCCAAATTGAACGGCTGTTTACTTCCGGTAACCTGTTTGGTCTGTTGGACTTGTTTTCCGGCGGTGCGTTGAGTAAATTCTCGATATTCGCTATGAGTATTACACCCTATATCAACGCATCAATTATCATGCAACTATTAACAGTTGTTGTGCCGACATTCGAGCAGTGGAACAAAGAGGGCGTAGAAGGACGGAAAAAGATAACCCAGATTACCCGCTATGGGACGGTATTGCTCGGTTTCATCCAAGCATTAGGCATGGCCTTCGGACTTAAAGCGGCAATTCTTAATCCCGGGATTGGCTCTATTTTGCTAATCGCGATAACCCTTACCGCCGGTACCACATTCTTGATGTGGCTGGGAGAACAAATTACCGAGAAGGGGATTGGCAATGGAATATCGCTGATTATCTTCGCCGGTATTGTATCTCGCCTGCCAGGAGGACTTAGCACCATTTATCAGTACCTGCACGCAGGTACAATCAGTCCCTTAAAAGTTATTTTGTTTTTAATTATCGCGGTAGCTATGATCGTGTTCGTTATCCTCATTCAGCAAGGGCAGCGAAAGATTCCGGTACAGTACGCCAAACGGGTTGTGGGGCGCAAAATGTATGGTGGTCATTCTACGCATTTACCGCTGAAAGTCAATCAAGCAGGGGTTATTCCGATAATCTTTGCATCATCAGTTCTGATGTTTCCGGTTACTATCGCCCAATTTATTAATATAGGCTGGGTAAAAACGGTAGCAGGCTACTTTGCCTGGGGGACGCCGCTCCAGACAATTTTATATGCGCTGATGATTCTGTTCTTTACCTATTTTTATACGGCGGTTACCTTGAATATATCGGATATGGCGGATAACATGAAAAAATATGGCGGTTTTATTCCCGGCCTCAGGCCAGGCAAACCAACCGCTGAGTATTTAGATCGCGTCATGACCAGAATTACCATGGCAGGAGCGCTTTTCCTTGCCGCGATCGCCATACTACCGAACTTTGTGGTGTGGATAACCAGTATTCAGGGTGTATACTTTGGAGGAACTGCTCTATTGATCGTGGTAGGCGTAGCGCTAGATACTATGAAACAAGTTGAATCGCTGATTGTAATGCGCCACTACCAGGGCTTCATGAAGAAGTAGGAGGGGCGAAAAAGCGATGTATATTCTATTAATGGGTCCTCCTGGGGCCGGAAAAGGCACCCAGGCGGCAGAACTTGTAAAGAAGTATAACATTCCGCATATTTCAACCGGTGATATCTTCCGGGCTGCGGTAAAAGAAGGAACGCCTCTAGGCCAGCAAGCTAAAAAGTATATGGATTCCGGGCAATTGGTGCCTGATAGTGTGACTATCGGTATTGTCAAGGAACGGCTTGCAAAACCTGATTGCCAGTCCGGGTTCATCCTGGATGGGTTCCCGAGGACCATTGATCAGGCAGCGGCACTGGATGTTACTTTGGGTGAGCTTGAGATTAAACTTGATAAAGTGATCAATATTGCCGTACTTGATGCAGAACTGTTGCAGCGGGCCACTGGCCGGCGGATATGCAAAAACTGCGGCGCCACATATCATCTGATTTTTAATCCGCCAAGCATCCCCGGAGAGTGCAATAAATGCCGCGGCATTGTCTTTCAGCGCGAGGACGACCAGGAAACTACTGTTAAGAAACGTCTGGAAGTTTACATGTCGCAAACTCAGCCCTTGATTGAGTATTACCGAGAAAAAGGGTTGTACGCTGAAATTAATGGACAACAGCCGATCGACAAAGTGCTTGAGGATATCGAAATCAGTTTGCGGGGCGGCCAGTTATGATTTTTCTGAAATCTGATCGGGAACTGAATTACCTGCGAGATGCCGGAAAAATTGTGGCCAAGACGCTCGCTGAAATTAAGAAAGCAACCAAGCCCGATATTGCTACCAATGAATTAGATAGAATTGCCGCTGATTTTATCAAAAGCTGCGGCGCCATCCCGGCCTTTAAGGGGTACCATGGCTTTCCCGGACATATCTGTACTTCGATCAATGAAGAAGTAGTTCACGGCATTCCGGGACTAAGAAAATTGAAAAGTGGAGATAATCTAAGTATTGATATCGGGACGGTAATAAATGGGTATTATGGCGATGCTGCCATCACTGTAGCAGTGGGGGAAGTAGACGCCGAAATACAAAAATTGTTGGACGTAACCGAAGAATCTCTGTATAAGGGTATTGCTCAAGCAATAACGGGCAATAGGCTTAGCGACATATCCCATGCAATTCAATCTTATGCCGAAAGTTTTGACTATGGTGTGGTGCGCGACTTTGTCGGACACGGCATTGGCCGTAGCATGCATGAAGATCCCCAGGTACCAAACTACGGCAGTCCTGGTCGCGGTCCGAAGCTAAAACCTGGAATGACACTTGCTATCGAACCAATGATTAATTTGGGTACCCATGAAGTGAGGACTCTTGCAGATGGATGGACGGTGGTGACCGCTGACAGGAAACGGTCGGCGCATTTCGAACATACTATTGCAGTGACCACCGACGGCCCGGAAATCCTGACTAAACTTTAGGGAGGGAAAGTCCGTGCCGGAGGGAAAAAACTTACTTGGGCAACTGGTTCAATCAAGTGCTGGGCGCGACAAAGGGCATATATATCTGGTAATTGGATTTGAACTGCCGACACGGGTTTGGCTGGCAGATGGCAGAGAACGCAAGCTAGCCAAGCCAAAAAGGAAAAACATCCGACATATCAGAGCATTGAAAGCCGATGACAATGGTGTCGCGACAGAAATCGCAAACGGGCGAGCGGTAACTGATGAATATATTCGTCAGGCCATCCGCAACTGCCAAAGCACCGGAGAGTATTGAGATGCGGATGAGGAGGGGGACTCATGTCCAAACAAGATGTAATTGAGGTTGAGGGTACAGTTGTTGAAGCGTTACCCAATGCGATGTTTCAGGTTAAACTGGAGAATGGCCATGTAGTAATGGCCCATATTTCGGGAAAAATCCGAATGAATTTTATTCGGATACTACCTGGCGATAAAGTAACAGTCGAACTTACGCCGTATGATCTGAAACGTGGACGCATAACCTACCGCTTTAAATAACCGGAGGAATTAAGGAGGATTCTCAATCATGAAGATCAGTGCATCGATCAAACCGATATGTGAAAAATGTAAGATAATTAAACGGCATGGTAATGTAATGGTTATTTGCGAAAATCCAAAACATAAACAGAAACAAGGTTAGGAGGTGCAAACTAAATGGCACGTATTGCCGGTGTAGACTTACCACGTGACAAACGGATCGAAATTGCTTTAACATACATCTTCGGTATTGGGCTGACAATTTCCCAGGAGATTCTATCATTGACTGCGATTAACCCTGATACCCGGGTGAGAGATTTAACCGAGGAAGAAATTTCAAAACTCAGAGAAACCATTGACAAGAACTATAAGGTGGAAGGCGACCTTCGCCGTGAAGAATCACTCAATATCAAACGGCTGATAGAAATCGGATCTTACCGCGGCAAAAGGCATCGTATGGGCTTGCCGGTCCGGGGACAGCGGACTAAGACCAACGCCAGAACCCGCAAAGGACCCAAGAAAACTGTCGGAGTAAGAAGGAAAGCAGTTAAGTAAGGGAGGGAAGAAATATGGTGGCAAAGCGGGTTGTTAGGACCAAACGTAAAGAACGTAAAAATATCGAATATGGTGTAGCTCATATTCGCTCGACTTTTAATAATACCATTGTTACTATCGCTGATACCAAAGGAAATGCTATTTCCTGGGCCAGTGCCGGAGGCCTTGGCTTTAAAGGCTCGCGCAAAAGCACTCCTTTTGCGGCGCAAATGGCAGCCGAACAAGCGGCGAAAGCGGCTATGGAACATGGGATGAAATCCATTGAGGTATTTGTAAAGGGTCCTGGGGCAGGCAGGGAAGCGGCAATTAGATCCCTTCAGGCAGCTGGACTGGAAGTTAATCTAATCAAGGACGTTACGCCCATTCCGCATAATGGTTGCCGTCCGCCCAAACGCAGAAGAGTATAATTAGGATTGGGAGGTGTTAAACTAAATGGCTAGATACATTGGTTCTGTTTGCAGACTATGCCGTCGCGAGGGATCTAAACTATACCTCAAGGGCGATAAATGCTATAGCGACAAATGCGCATTTTCCCGTCGTGGATATGCTCCGGGCCAACATGGACAAGGACAGGCCCGTAAGAAGGTATCTGAGTACGGAACACAGCTTAGGGAAAAACAGAAAACTCGCCGGATTTACGGTATCCTGGAACGTCAATTCCACTCTTATTTTGAGAAGGCTGACCGTCAAAAAGGTATAACCGGTGAAAATCTGCTGGTTTTATTGGAAAGAAGACTGGACAATGTCGTTTACCGTCTGGGTTTTGCGGAAAGCCGCACTCAAGCCAGACAACTCATTCGTCATGGCCACTTCACGGTCAACGGACACCGGGTCGATATTCCCTCGTTCTTGGTAAAACCTGACAATGTAATTGGAATAAAGGAAGGCAGCAAGGACTCACCGGTTATCAAAGATATTATCGATGGCCTTGGCAATAAAACCGTGCCTGCCTGGTTAGTGTTATCCATCCAAGACGTTGTTGGCAAGGTAGACCGTTATCCTACACGTGAGGAAATTGACATTCCTGTCCAAGAACACTTCATTGTTGAATTGTACTCCCGTTAATCTACCCTCAACAATGGAATCGGCGTAACCTTTACGCAAAGAGGAGGGTTTTACCGGATGATCGAGATAGAAAAACCGAAAATTGAATTAGTCGAAATTAGCGATGACAACCGCTATGGTAAGTTTGTCTGTGAACCATTGGAGCGCGGCTACGGAATCACCCTAGGTAACAGTCTGCGCCGTATACTTCTGTCCTCTTTGCCTGGCGCGGCAGTGACCTCGGTGAAAATTGACGGCGTGCTTCATGAGTTTTCCACTATTCCCGGTGTGCGGGAGGACGTAACTGATATTATTCTGAACCTCAAGGAACTCTATGTGAAACTTTACGGCGATGAGACGAAAGTTGTACGGATAGATGCCCAAGGCGAAGGAGAAGTAACGGCTGACGATATTATCGCCGACCCGGATGTGGAAATACTCAATCCCGAAATGCACCTGGCGACCTTGGACGCTGCGGGGTCGCTAAGAATGGAAATTACTATAGAACGTGGTCGTGGCTATGTGCCAGCCGACAAGAACAAAAGAACCGACCATGTGATTGGCGTTATTCCGATTGATTCTATCTTTTCCCCGATCCTGCGAGTCAACTACAGTGTTACTGACACTCGGGTCGGCAATGTAACCGACTATGACAAGCTGACAATGGAAGTGTGGACCGATGGCAGCGTTAGGCCAGATGAGGCAGTAAGCAAAGCCGCTACCATTATGGTTGCTCATCTGAAACTGTTCCAGAATATCGCTGGGACCAGTCTTGAAGATGAAAATGGCGAAGGCCCTTTCACTGAATCGGCCGAAGATTCCGGCACAAAAACAATGGAAATGACTATTGAGGATTTGGAGTTGTCGGTGCGCTCATACAACTGCCTGAAACGGGCGGGGATCAATACTGTAGCTGAATTGGTCCAGAAAACCGAAGAAGATATGATGAAGGTGCGTAACCTTGGCCGTAAATCCCTGGATGAAGTCAAGAAAAAATTGGCTGAACTCGGGTTGTCACTGGCCGAAAACGAAGACTAAAGGAGGGAAGTAATATGTTTCACCGGAAACTAGGACGTAATAGCAGTGCACGTAAAGCGCTGTTTCGCAGCATTTTAACTTCCTTCTTTGCACACGGGCGTATTGAGACGACGGAAGCGAAAGCCAAGGAAATTACCCCAATGGCCGCACATATGATTACTTTGGCCAAACGGGGCGACCTGCACGCGCGCCGCCAGGTTTTGTCAGTCCTCGTGGACGAAGAAGTGACCAAAAAACTATTTGATGAAATTGCACTGAAATACAAAGACCGTCAGGGCGGCTATACCCGCATTATGAAATTGGGACCGCGCCGTGGCGATGCTGCGCCAATGGCAGTTCTCGAATTAGTCTAAAAATGCAGGCCCAGGTGACAAAAGACGAGTGGTCTGACAAGTCGCCTGGTTTTCATTTTATAACCACGACAGTTATATGGGGCGGCCGGAGGGTCGTCCCTATCGTCCATGGCATGACAGCTTAATGTCGTGGGAGCCGGACAGCAGGGTGATACCTTGCCAAAGAAATCTGTTGGCTGTGTAGCGGTGGAGTAGCCAATCCACATAATAACGGTTAAGTTTAAAGGGGTCAATAATGGGAGAAATTATTCGTACGAATAATCTGTGCCATAGCTATCCTGGTCATGATGGCGACTGGGTAATGGCACTTGATAAGATAAATATCACCGTTGATGCCGGAGAATTCGTGACAGTTATCGGTACAAATGGCTCCGGTAAGTCGACTCTGGCCAAACATTTAAATGCTCTGCTTCTCCCAACCGGCGGTGATTGTCTGGTAGACGGAATGAGTACTCTAAACCCTGAACACCTATGGTCGATCCGACAAACCGTGGGTATGGTTTTTCAGAATCCTGACAATCAGATCGTAGCAGCCATTGTTGAGGAAGATGTGGCTTTTGGCCCTGAAAACCTCGGAATTGAACCTAAGGAGATTCGCCGGAGGGTGGAGGAGTCCTTGGCTATGGTAGGAATGACAGATTATCGCCAACATGCGCCTCATCTCCTGAGCGGCGGTCAAAAGCAACGGGTGGCTATTGCCGGAGTATTAGCAATGCACCCCAAGTGCTTGGTACTTGATGAACCGACGGCGATGCTCGACCCACTGGGCCGGCAAGAGGTGCTGGCGACAGTCAGGCGTCTTAACAGAGAAGAAGGAATAACTGTAGTCTATATTACCCATTTCATGGAAGAGGCAGTGACTGCCGACCGTGTTGTTGTGCTCGATGAGGGCCGGGAGGTATTGACTGGATCACCACCTCAGGTTTTTAGCCAAGTTGGGCGGCTGAAAGCTATGGGACTGGATGTTCCGCTGGCCGCGGAGGTCGCCCACCGGTTGCGGGATCAGGGACATAATCTGGCTACTGACATAATTACTGAAGAAGCGTTAGCGGTGGCGTTATGTCCATAGAATTGCAGGATGTAAGTTACACCTACATGCCCAATACCCCTTATGAGCGTAATGCGCTAAAAAGTATTAACATGGTCGTTGAACAGGGCGAATTTGTTGGAATTATTGGCCATACAGGCTCCGGTAAATCGACATTGGTACAGCACATGATTGGCTTGCTCAAACCGTCAGGCGGTAAGGTACTGGTCGACGGCGTGGATCTTAGTGTAAAAAATGATGCTTCACGACTGGCGAAACGCAAGGTAGGCATGGTTTTTCAATACCCCGAACATCAACTATTCGAGGAAACGGTATTCGATGATATTGCATTTGGTCCACGAAATTTAGGGGCCCAGACAGATGAAATCGAGCGCCGGGTTCGTCGGGCGCTGCAGTTTGTCGGTTTAGACTTTGAAGAGTTCGCCAGACGTTCACCATTTCGGCTGAGCGGCGGGCAGATGCGGCGGGTGGCCATTGCTGGTGTAATAGCCCTGGAACCTGAATACCTTATTCTTGACGAACCATCAGCCGGGCTCGATCCCCGGGGGAGGGACGAAATATTCGCCGAAATCGTTAAATTGCATGAAATTACCGGAACAACAGTAATCTTAATCTCTCACAACATGGAGGAAGTTGCCCGCCTGGTTAAACGGCTGGTGGTCTTCAGTAATGGCGAGATAAATCTAGATGGAGCCCCTCAGGCCATCTTTGCTAATAACCGGGCGAGACTACAGGCTGCTGGAGTTGATGCGCCTAATGTCACTTCACTGCTGGAAAAATTGCAGAGCCGTGGGCTGGCGGTGGACACGGCCGCTTTAACGACCGAAGACGCCATTCAGGCAATTATGGCGGCCTTAGGAGGGAAATCGGCATGTTGACCGACATTACACTTGGCCAGTACTTTCCGGGGTCGTCGCTCATTCATCGTCTTGATCCCCGCACGAAGCTGCTTGGCACGCTACTGTTCATCACCAGCATCTTCCTGGCAGAGAAAATAGTTGCATATATCGTTTTGGTTGGGTTCGCCCTGATGGTCATTGCCGTGTCTCGCATACCCATTCAGTTGGTAGCAAGATCGCTCAAACCGCTTTGGATCATTATCTTGCTGACAGTGCTTATCCATTTATTTTCTACCCCCGGTAAAGTGATTTATAGCCTGGGACCGCTCGCCCTTACAATAGAGGGGTTGCGGCAGGGAGTGCTGATGACCGTCAGATTAGTTCTTCTAATTTGCATGTCCTCGCTGCTGACATTTACCACTTCCCCCATAGTACTGACCGACGGCATTGAGCAACTGCTCAATCCCTTCCGACGTATTGGACTGCCGGCTCATGAATTGGCGATGATGATGACCATTGCGCTAAGATTTATTCCTACCCTGCTGGAAGAAACCGACCGGATCATGAAAGCACAAATGGCCAGGGGCGCCGATTTTACCCAGGGAAACTTGCTCAGGCGGGCACAAAGCATGATTCCGCTGCTGGTGCCGCTATTTATCAGCGCGTTTCGCCGGGCGGATGAACTGGCTACAGCGATGGAAGCCCGCTGTTATCGTGGCGGAGAAAATCGTACACGAATGAAAGAACTGCAATTTGCGCTGCTTGATGGGATGGCGTTTGCTGCTATCTTTGCCTTGGCCGCGCTACTAGGGGCATTGAAATGGAACATAATATCAAGCTGACCGTCGCCTATGACGGAGCAGCGTATCACGGCTTCCAGCGCCAACAAAATGCGATGACAGTTCAGCAGGTTCTGGAAGAAAAACTGGCGAAACTTTTTGGCCATCCACTGAAAGTCTCTGGAGCCGCGCGGACCGATGCCGGAGTTCATGCTTATGGACAGGTCATAAATTTATACACCAGCAGCGCAATACCTACCGAAAATATACCGATGGCAGCCAGGGGCTATCTTCCTGACGATATCGTAGTGAAAGTTGCGGAAGATGTCCCGTCCGGATTTCACGCCCGGTTCGCCGCCAAAAGTAAGATTTATATATATCGCATATACTGCGGCAAGATCCCTGATCCATTTCTGCGCCATTACGTTTGGCACCATAACAATAGCCCCAGTATTCCTGACATGGCTGCAGCTATCGGCATAATTATTGGAGAACACGATTTTTCCGCATTCCGCGGTGCTGGGGGACCTCCGGGGATTCCCATAAGGACTATATATAATGCCGACTGCCGTCAGTCGGGCCGGTTTATTGAATTCGAATTCTGGGGCAGCGGCTTCTTGTATCACATGGTGCGTAATTTTGTCGGCACATTGCTCGAGGTCGGCTACGGCAGGTTAACGCTTGAGGAGTTCAACACCGTTTTGGCTGGCCGGGACAGAAAACTGGCCGGGAGGACCGCTCCGCCGCAAGGATTATATCTTAAAGAGGTCATTTATTAAGGACAGCTGCTGACAAAGGCCCAGCTATTTTCCCTCAAAAATATTTTTCTCAGAGTATTTTTTTTACAAGCTGTGTTGCTGCAGAGGATTATTTGCAAAAAAATATTTCGAGGTCTTCACCGAAACGGAGAATATCCCTTAAAGCCCCGCCGTTACTTGCATCGGAACCTTAATCATCAACCTTAAGCGATATAATTTGCAAAAAAAAATATCAATGCCAAGTAATAATCCTTGACATTGACAACCCTTTAAATTACAATATTTTCGTGACCATTTTGCCCTGACTACCACTAGCCCCGGCAGTCAAGGTTAAAATAGAAACAGACCATTTAGGGTATCCTGTATCAAGGAGGGAAGTACGCATGAAGACATTTATGGCAAATCCGGCTAATATAGAACGCAAATGGTATGTGATCGACGCGGAGGACAAGGCTCTCGGTAGAGTGGCCGCCGAAGTGGCGAAAATTTTGCGTGGCAAAAATAAGCCGATCTTTACACCTCACGTGGACACCGGTGACCATGTAATAATCATCAATGCCGCTAAGGTTAAATTGACTGGCAATAAATTATTGCAAAAAACCTATTTCCGTCATTCCGGTTATCCCGGTGGCACCACTTTTACAACCGCCGGCAAACTATTGGCAGAAAGACCCGAGCGACTGATGGAACTAGCAGTGAAAGGTATGCTGCCGAAAAATACTCTTGGCCGGCAGATGTATCATAAACTGAAAGTATACGGAGGCGCAGTGCATCCGCACGCAGCCCAACTACCTGAAATTCTCGAAATTAACGTGCGATAAATACCGGAAGGAGGAACAATATAATGGCATTAGTGAACTACTACGGCACAGGCCGCAGGAAGACCTCGGTTGCCAGAGTTCGTCTGGTTCCGGGCGAGGGCAGCATCGTTGTCAATGATCGCCCTCTTAACAAATATTTTGGTCTCAAAACTCTTGAGCTGATTGTTAGACAACCGCTCAATGTTACTGATACAGTTGGTAAATATGACGTATTAGCCAGCGTTGCTGGCGGAGGTCCTACCGGCCAGGCCGGTGCGATCCGTCACGGCATTGCCCGTGCACTACTACGGGTGGACGCCGAGTATCGCCCCGGTTTAAAGAAAGCCGGTCTTCTTACTCGCGACCCGAGGGAAAAAGAACGCCGGAAATATGGTCTTAAAAAGGCCCGCAAAGCATCCCAGTTCTCAAAACGTTAATATTACTACACAAACGCCTGGAATGTTATATTCCAGGCGTTTTTTCATCGGTCGCATGATAAGCCCATATCTGCGTCTGCATAGGAAGTTCGCTCTCCGAGCGAACACAGCGATCGCATTGCCGCCGAAACGGCGTGCGCCTTCTTGCGCCACCGGGCATAAGCGACCACATCAATGCTGAAGCATTGTGTGTCTGCTTATCCGGGAGCGCGCTTGTCGTTGGTCACTATGTACTGCCGCACACGAACGCTTGCCTTCCTGGCGCGTTCGGTACCGGGCCATTCATGGCCGTTGGCGCATGCGCTTCCCGGCCGCCCAGCATCTGGGGACTTCTCAAGCGGCCTGGTCAATTATACATCAATGAGGTTGAAGACAAAGTGTTGAGGTGGGAGGACTTTCCATTCCGCTGCGTTTGACACATATACTTGTCTGAGTATTATTGTTTTTGCGATGTTAGCAGGAATTCCCTAAAGATCAGGGAAATTACAAAGACAGAATACTTTATATTAGCTATAAGAAAACCGACATGGGGGGAACTGAAAAATGAAAAAATTAATAGCCTTAGGAGTGTTTGTTGCCCTTACATTTTTGTCCGGTCAGGCCTTTGCCTCGCTGAACGACACTCGGGCATCCGTGCTGGCTCGGTATGGCGAATACCGCCTGGTAGTTGATACCGACGGCCAGTTGTGGACCAAAGCTGAGTGGGAGTCCGGCGGGTCGGAGAAAGCCAAAGCTGGTGGATATATGTATTACTTTACTCGTAATGGGATTGATGCGCAGATGGAAGTTCTCTATGATGGCGACAAGCCCGAATCCGTGGTGAAGGCACAGCGTATCACACCTGATGCAGCGATCCAGATTAAAGATTTCCAAAAATATTTTCCGGAATTCTATGCGCTCGCCGTCGGGCCGAAAACTAAGGCCTTCGCCACCGAGCAAGAACTTACCCGCAATTTCCGAGAGCAAGCTTCGCCGGTTTCGCTGGGGATTGTTAACAAAGCCTCGCTGGTTTCGGGAAAATCTTACTATACTCTGCTGGCGTTCAATATCAACGATCAGGGACGACTGGTCAAAGACGCCAAATATATTAACAATGACACATATATCCGGGAATTCACTGTCGAGCGAGTTTGGCGCATCGATGTCGATGACCTCGCCGTCTCAGGAAAAGACTGGGAGTGGCTGAAAAACCCATTTATGTGATAACAGTAAAATCAAAACAGCAATCAGCAAAGAAAATCCGCTGGGTAAATACCCGGCGGATTATTTTTTGTGAAATGACTAATTTAGTATGTATTATCTTGCCAGATTGAGTGGCGCGTCTTTGGCTTCCTGGGCCAAAGACGGCCCGATGTAGCCATAACGGACCATGGCATCCAGAACCACAGCCTGGCGCTGTTTAGCGGCCGCAAAGTCGGTATAGGGGGAGTACAGCGATGGGGCATTGGGCAGTCCGGCTAACATGGCGCTTTCCGCTAAGTTGAGATCGGCGGGAGGCTTAGCGAAGTATACTTGAGCAGCCTGAGTAATGCCTTTGGCACCAGAACCGAAATAGATAGTGTTAAGATATATTTCCAGAATCTCCTCTTTCGAATAGCGTTGTTCCATATCTATAGCTAGTATAGCTTCTTCTGCTTTGCGCCCCCAGGTCTTCTCTTGAGTGAGAAATAAATTCTTAACCAGTTGCTGGGTGATGGTACTGCCACCTTCCTCCAGACTGCCGGTTTGGATATTAACCAGAGTGGCCCGAATGATTCCCTCAATGTCAAACCCGGAGTGGCTGTAAAAGCGGTTGTCTTCCACAGCGATAACTGATTGTTGCATAGCCAGGGGAATATCTTTCAGGCGAGTGTAGTTGTGGTCATCGATTTTGGCCTGAACAGCGCTCTTTAAGGCAACTATCCGGTAAATGCGATCCCAGGTACCAGCGATAGCCGAAGTATCCGCAGCTGGCTCTGACAATATCTGATGGCCAGTGTTCCCGTTGCCAGCCCACCAGTAAGCACCCGCAAAAATAATAATCAGAAAAATCCAGAACTTGCCACTAAACATGGGTAACCTCCAATAAAAAAGTATGGCGTTCAGGTAAACACCTGATAGTTTACACTAACATTTTATCCTACTTGGGTATATTTGACTATAGACAGTGGACCACATTCGCGACATAACAGGGAAAATAGCGGCATATTGTTCTAGAAGAATGGTAAGGGGGTATGGAGAGTGCAAGTCGTACGTCTACGCTGGAGAAGTATGAAGTTGATCGGAATATTCGGGCTGATTGCAACATTGTCGTTGGGTATATTCATCCCGGACTATCCGGCGATGTCAGATATTGAAAACGCAAATTTAGCAGTTTTAAGCGGTAAAGTAATCGCCATAGATCCCGGCCATGGCGGCATAGATGGCGGTGCAAAGTATGGCGCTATTGAAGAGAAAAACATAACATTGGCCTTGGCCCTCAAACTAGGGAAAACCCTGAGAGCAAATGGGGCGAAGATTGTTTTCACTCGTGAAACTGACATCGACTATTATACCCGGGGCAAAGGTGGAAAGCGCAATGACTTGCTGAAACGGGTTGAAATGATAAATGCTTCCGGGGCGGCAATTTTCGTCAGCGTTCATGTCAATGCAATCAAAGGAGCACGTTGGTCAGGGGCGGAAGTATACTATAATCCTAAGCGCCCGGAAAATAGACAACTGGCCGAAATATTGCAGCGCGTTCTGCAACTTTTTCCCGCTGGAAATAAACGCCAGGCCAGGCAGGATTCTGATATTTTGGTGTTGAAGGATACTAATGTGCCTGGAGTGCTGATTGAAGCAGGCTTCCTGAGCAATCCACAGGAGGCGGCGCTGCTGGTTGACGAGGCTTATCAGCAGAGGATGGCCGAGCATATCGTCAAGGCTCTAGCGTATTATTTCAGCCGCAATGTGGCAAGATAACGGTCGAAAGGAGTGGTGTTGTGAAGAATCTCGTTGGCTGCGCCCTTATGCCTCATCCGCCTATTATGATCCCTGAAGTGGGGAAAGGTGAACTCGCGACAATAATTAAGACGGTGAAGGCAGCGGAATACACGGCGCAAACGATCAAGGAGCATAATCCAAACACCATAGTTCTTATTACGCCCCATGGCCCGGTTTTCGAGGATGCGGCGAGCATCAGCGTCCACCCGCGGCTAAAAGGCAGCCTGGCAGCCTTTGGAGTGCCGGAGGTAGCGCTGGGGTTTGAGACTGACGGATTGTTAGTAAGGCACATTCTGCGCAAGGCAGAACGGCTGGGCGTTAACCTGGTAGAACTAACCGACGATGTGGCCAAGACTCATCGGTTCCCGCTAGCACTTGACCATGGTGCTCTTGTGCCGCTTTATTATATGCACAAAGCTGGCTTTACTGGACAACTTGTTCATATATCAATAGGGATGCTGCCATATGAAGAGATGTATACCTTCGGTAAAGCTATTCAGGCAGCTATTGGCATAGCTGATGAACGGGTTGCGGTGATTGCTTCCGGCGACTTGTCACATCGTCTTACAAAGCAGGCTCCGGCGGGCTATAGCCCTCGAGGGGCGGAATTTGATCAAACTGTTATTAAGGCTATTGGCAATCTTGATGCGAAAACTTTGCTAAATATGGATCGAGAATTGATCGAGCAGGCTGGCGAGTGTGGGCTGAGACCGATTTGCTCTCTTATGGGGGTGCTAGGGGGGATCGAGGCCAAGGCTGAAGTGCTTTCCTATGAAGGGCCATTCGGCGTAGGGTACGCCGTTGCCCTGTTTACGATAAAAGAGGTGGGCTAAGTGACGAAAGAAAGTGCACCGGTAACACTGGCCAGGCAAAGCCTGGAATTTTATCTGGCCCGGCGGGAACCAATGCCTTTGCCTGTTGATCTTCCTGAAGAACTCAAGGAAAGGTCAGGAGTATTTGTTTCACTGAAAAAAAATGGACAACTCCGTGGCTGTATCGGCACTTTTGCCGCCACTCAACCGACCATTGGTGAGGAAATTATCCATAACGCCATCAGTGCTGGAACAGCGGACCCCCGTTTTGGGGCAGTTAAACCGGAAGAGTTGCCAGGACTTACAATCTCGGTCGATATATTGTCTGCTGCGGAGAAGATTGACAGCATAGCCGAACTTGATGCTCAGCAGTATGGCGTTATTGTTCGCCGTGGTCGGCGCTCAGGGCTGTTGTTGCCAGCTTTGGAGGGTGTAGACAGTGTCGCCGAACAGGTGTCTATCGCCAAACAGAAAGCCGGTATTGCTCAAGATGAAGAAGTTGAATTATTTCGCTTCAGAGTGGTACGCTATACATAAGGGTGAATGATTATGCGCGAAGCGTTATACTATGAGCCACACGAGCGTGGAGTGGCGTGTCGTCTCTGCCCCAAAGGGTGTGTGCTGGGTGAGGGAGAAACTGGTTTCTGCCGGGTTCGCCGCAATGTCGGTGGCAAGCTTTACAGCGAGAACTACGCCGTGTGTTCTTCCTACGCTCTGGATCCTATTGAGAAAAAGCCTTTATATCATTTTTATCCAGGGAGTAATATCTTCTCTATCGGTACCTGGGGCTGTAATTTTTCCTGTCAGTTTTGTCAGAACTGGCAGCTTGCCCAAGGGAGCCCGGGAACGGTAAGTCTGCCACCGGACAAGGCGGTCGATATGGCTGCCAAGCTTGGGGACCGCAGCATTGGGCTTGCGTATACTTATTCTGAACCCAGCGTGTGGTATGAATATATTCTGGACACTGCTAAAATCGCCAGGCAGCGAGGCCTGAAGAATGTAATGGTGACAAATGGTTTTATCAGACCCGAACCGCTCGCCGAACTTATTCCATATATCGATGCATTCAATATCGATGTCAAGGCCTTTAATGATGACTTTTACCGCGAAGTATGCGCCGGTCGGCTGACAGATGTAAAGCGGACGGTGGAATTAGCCGCTGCTGCGACCCATGTTGAGGTAACCTGCCTTATCATTCCAGAGCTGAACGACTCGCCGCAAGAACTGGCAGCAATGGCGAGGTGGCTGGCAGGAATCAGAAAAAATATACCACTGCATTATTCGCGGTACTTTCCCAACTATAAAATGACTTTGCCACCCACTCCGCTAGCGTCAATGGATTTGGCGTATCAGGCCGCCCGTCAGCATCTGGACTATGTTTATCTCGGCAACGCAGGTGCTGCTGGAACCGATACCAGCTGCCCGGAATGCGGCCTGGTGGTAATTGATCGCCAGCAAAGGAGCAGCGTCTTGACTGAAGAGAAAAAATGTCCTCACTGTGGCAGGGAGATATATATTGTCGGCGGCATTGGATTTAGCTGAACGTAATGTGAGCTGACTAAAAAGCCGAGAGCATACTATGCATCTCGGCTTTTTTGGTCCATCAGATTATTTGCCAGGCAGAGCGCTGTTAGCGCAATGATTTTTGTAACTTGCGTTTCCGGGAATAATAGAAGAATACCAGGGCGAAAGCCGCGATAACAATGGCGATTACCACATAATAGCCGAGGGCGCTGAAAAAACTCACTAACAGTTCCCAGTTCCGTCCGAAGTAGTAGCCCAAGGAAGCAGCCAAGGTGCACCAGATAGCGATGCCGAGCGAGGTATAGATGGTGAAAACTATATAACGCATATCCAGTAGTCCGGCTGCGATGCTAATTTTTGTGCGGATAATCGGCAGTTGCCGCCAGGGAATAATCAGGGGCGGCCCGTACCGGTTGAACCAGACACCGATAGTATCCAGTCGCTCTGGTCCGAGGTGAATTAAGTGGCCCCGGCTATATAAAAACTTTCTGCCGCCCTTGCGGGCCAGAAGATAAATGCTGAAAGATCCGGCGAAGCTACCGAGCCAGCCGGCAAGGATTGCTTCCGGCAGGGATAAATTTCCCTGGTAGGCAAGAAAGCCCGCAAAGCCCATGGTGAATTCGCTGGGGATCGGAATACACATTCCTTCAAGAAACATAAATAATAAAATGGCGATATAGCCATAACTTGCGATGATATTGGTCAAATTAAGATCAGACATTATTTCCCCTTAATTCAGGATATTATTAGTATAAAAGCGTTGCATTATTATACAGTATAATGTATAATTATAAAAAAATTGAGTTTTGGTTAAACCTTCCGACTTGGGTGGAAGGTTTAACCATTGGCAACAGTTCATGGTAAACCAGGAGGCAAGGGGGTAAAGGCATGAAGGTCAGCATTATCGGAGCAACAGGATATACCGGCGCGGAATTGTTACGCATTTTAGCGGCGCATCCGGCTGTTGAAATTGTCTATATTACCTCCGAAAGCAGTACTGACGAGGATATCGCCAACATATATCCTCATTTTAACAGATTTTATCAAAAAAAACTAGCAAACATCAGCCAATTGGAAAAAATAGGGGAAGACAGCGACGCGGTATTTATTGGGTTACCTCACGGCCATGCTATGGCTGTAGGGAAAAAACTTTCCCAGTGCGGCGCTAAGGTGATTGATCTCGGTGCGGACTATCGCTTCCGCGACACGACGGTTTATGAGCAGTGGTACAATGTGCCGCATACTCATCCCGACGCTGCCGCGGTATATGGTTTGCCCGAGCTTTACCGAACCTTGGTGAAAGATGCCGCCATTGTCGGCAATCCAGGCTGCTATACTACGGCCAGCATTTTGGCATTAGCTCCGCTGGTGAAACACCGATTGATTGAATTAAACAGTATTATTGTTGATGCAAAGTCAGGCCTCTCCGGCGCAGGCAGAAGCCCAGGGCTAGCGACTCATTTTACTGAGGCTTTTGAGAATCTCAAGGCTTATAATATCGGCGGACATCGGCATACACCGGAAATTGAGCAGGCACTGGGCGATCTTGCCCAACAGGCAGTGGTAATTAGCTTTACGCCACACCTGATCCCCATGAGCCGTGGAATTCTGAGCACCTGCTACGGCCAGTTAAAACAAGGCGTCAGGGCCGAAGACGTTGATCAGGCGTATAATGCGATGTTTGGTGATGAATATTTTGTCCGCTTGCTGGGCCGGGGCGGGTATCCGGCCACCAAAAATACCAGAGGCTCCAATTTCTGTGATCTGGGATGGCATATAGACGGTCGGACAGGCCGGGTGGTCGCAGTCTCGGCCATTGATAATCTGGTGAAGGGCGCTGCCGGGCAGGCTGTGCAGAACCTCAATATTATGTTCGGAATGGATGAGCGAACCGGGCTGGAACAAGTACCTTTATACCCGTGAGCGACCGTGAGCAATAGCATCCGCAGTTGATACCGCAAAATTTTTAGGGGGATAAGATTATGAACAAGATTATCGGCGGGATTACCGCTCCAAAAGGTTTCCATGCTGCCGGAGTGAAAGCCGGCATTAAAAAAAGCGGCAAGGAGGATTTGGCACTTATATACAGCACTGTGCCAGCATCCTCTGCAGCTGTGTTTACAACTAACGCAATGGCCGCAGCGCCGGTAATTGTTTCCCGGCAGGCGGCGGCAAAAGGATCAGCCCGGGCCGTAGTGGTCAATTCCGGCTGCGCCAACGCCTGCACCGGCGAACAGGGTTTGCTGGATGCCCGGGCCATGGCTCATATCACCGCATCAGCGCTGGGAATCAGTGATGACGAGGTGTTGGTCGCGTCCACCGGCGTCATCGGTGTCAATATGCCAATGGGTAAAGTTGCTGATGGCATCCAGAAAGCCGTGACGAGTCTATCTGAGCAGGGGTACGAAAAAGCAACCCAGGCCATTATGACTACAGATACTTTTCCCAAAAGCTGCAGTTATGAATTTGAACTTGAGGGAGTAACCGCCAATATTGGCGGCATCGCCAAAGGCGCCGGCATGATTCACCCCAATATGGCGACCATGTTGTGTCTTATCACCACCGACGTCGCGATCGCTCCGGTAGCGCTCAAACAGGCGCTTGCGGAGGCTGTGAATTTTTCTTTCCATATGATTACTGTGGATGGAGACATTAGCACCAACGACATGGTCAGTGTCATTGCCAACGGTCAGGCCGGCAACAAGAACATCGACGATATCGCCAGCGGCGCTTACCGCGAGTTTGTGGCGGTACTAAAGCAAGTCTGTATTTACCTGGCCCAACAAGTTGTTCGTGACGGCGAAGGAGCCACAAAGTTTTTGGAGATAGTAGTGCAAGGGGCAGTCAGTTTCGATGAGGCCAAAGCCGCGGCAATGTCTGTTGCCAAGTCACCATTAGTGAAAACGGCCTTTTTCGGCGAGGATCCCAACTGGGGACGGATTCTGTGCGCCATAGGTTATTCCGGGGCGCAAGTGGACACGGAAAAAACGATGCTGAAATTTGGCGATCTTACCGTTGTCGAGAATGGGGTGGCTGGCAAGCCTAATTCCACTGCCCTGCAAAAAGTGATGGCCGCCAAAGACATACGAGTGTCAATTGATCTTGGCGTAGGGGATAGTGAGGCTACGGTCTGGACTTGTGATTTATCCTATGAATATGTGAAAATTAACGCCGATTACAGAACTTGATGAAAAAAGGGAGATTGCCATGTTAAGTATGCAAGAAAAAGCAGCAGTGATGATTGAGATGCTGCCCTATATCCAGAAGTTTGTCGGCAAGACGGCGGTAATTAAATACGGCGGCAACGCCATGATTAATAACGACTTTAAACGCAGCGTCATCCAAGATATTGTTTTAATGAAATTCATCGGTATCAGGCCGGTGGTAGTCCACGGCGGCGGACCGGAAATTACGGCACTTCTTAAGCAGTTTGGCAAAGAGTCAACTTTTGTCAGCGGCCTCAGAGTCACTGACGCCGAGACGGTGGCAGCTGCGGAAATGGTGCTTGTCGGAAAAATTAACACCGAGATCGTCAGCCTGATCAACCGCCAAGGGGCCAAAGCTGTAGGTCTGAATGGCAAGGATGCCAATTTACTGGTGGCGGCCAAACACCTGGCCCAAGTTCATGAGGAGGGCCTGATCAAGAGTGTGGATATCGGTTTTGTCGGTGATGTGGTTAAAGTCAATCCCGATATTATCTGGACACTTCTCGACCAGGGTTACATTCCAGTGATTGCCCCGATCGGGGGAGGTGCTGATGGCGAGAGTTACAACATCAACGCCGATTATGTTGCCGCTGAAATTGCCGCGGCGCTCCAGGCTGAAAAGCTGTTGCTCCTGACCGATGTTGAAGGCATCTACCGCGATTGTGGCGATAAGGACAGTTTTATTTCCACCCTGAGTTTTACCGAAGCTCAGCGAATGATTAAAGATGGCCGGATCGAGGGCGGCATGGTTCCCAAAGTTGAGGCCTGCATTCGAGCCTTGGCAGGCGGAGCAGTCAAAGCCCATATTATCGATGGCCGTCAGCCTCATTCTCTGTTGCTCGAAATCTTTACCGACAGTGGAATCGGCACCGAGGTTGTAAAAGGTGGTCAGTAGCATGGATGCCAAGCAAATTATCGCCAGGGACAATAAATATTATCTGCACGTCTACGCCCGCTATCCGGTTGTGATGTCCCATGGTGAGGGCCCCTATGTTTATGATAGCGGCGGCAAAAAATACCTGGACTTTCTAGCTGGCATCGCTGTTAATGTTGTTGGCCATGCCCATCCCGGACTGGTGGGGGCCATCGCTGAGCAGGCTAGCAGACTTATCCATTGTTCCAACTTGTATTATACGGCTGAACAGGCCGAATTGGCGGAGTCGCTGGCCAAACTTAGCGGCCTGGACAGGGTTTTTATCACCAATAGCGGGGCCGAAGCCAATGAAGGAGCCATCAAACTGGCGCGGAAATATGCCAAGACCCTTGGCCGGGACCGTGTCCAGATTATTAGCGCCGAACAGGGCTTTCACGGTCGGACGCTGGCGACTGTTACCGCTACCGCCCAGCCCAAGTATCAACATGGTTTTGAACCGTTGCCACAAGGATTTTCTTATGTGCCATTCAATGATCTGATGGCACTCAGGCAGGCGGTATCAGGCCAGACATGCGCAATAATGCTTGAACCTATACAGGGTGAAGGCGGCATTAATATTCCTGACGACGGCTATCTTGCAGGGGTACGGGAGATCTGTGACACCAGCGGCGCCCTGCTGATTCTGGATGAAATCCAGAGCGGAATGGGTCGCACTGGTAAAATGTTCGCCAGTCAGCATTACGGAGTGAAGCCTGATATCATGACAGTCGCTAAGGGCCTCGCCGGGGGAGTGCCCATCGGTGCATTTATGGCCACCGAAAAAGTGGCGGGGGTCTTTCAGCCTGGTGACCACGGCTCAACTTTCGGCGGCAATCCGCTAGCCTGTGCCGCAGCCAATGCGGTGTTGGATATTATCGCTACCGAAGGGCTGGAAGCCAATGCCTGCCAGATGGGTGAGTATATGCTGAGTGAACTGGCCGGGCTAAAGGCGAAGTATCCCTCTCTGATAACTGAAGTCAGAGGCCTGGGATTGATGATCGGCCTGAAGCTGACCCGCCCAGGCAAGGACATCGTGGCATCTGTTATGGAACGCGGCGCGTTAATCAACTGCACCGCAGGGGATGTGCTCAGATTTGTTCCACCTCTCATTATCAAACGACGACACGTAGATGAAATGATAGCAATATTGGATGAAGTTTTAGCTGCAGTCTGAGTTTGCTGCAGGGCTATCCCAGAACAATTATCATTAAAATGGAGGAGATTACTGTGAGTCTAAAAGGTAAAGACTTGTTATCAGTTCATGACTTGTCGAAAGATGAAGTTTACGAAATCTTTAGCCTTGCAAAAGAGCTTAAGGTAAAGCAGAAACAAGGCATCGAACATCATCTGCTCAAAGGGAAAACTCTGGGGATGATCTTCCAGAAATCCTCGACTCGTACCCGGGTATCTTTCGAGGTGGGTATGTGGCAGCTCGGCGGTATGGCGCTATTCTTGAGCGCTAATGATCTGCAGATTGGGCGCGGCGAACCGATAAAGGATACTGCCAGGGTGCTGGCCCGCTATCTGGACGGGATCATGATCCGTACATTTTCCCACGCCGGAATGGAGGAGTTGGCGCATTACGCTGATATCCCCATTATCAACGGGCTGACAGATCTTTTGCATCCCTGCCAGGCTCTGACTGATATTTTTACTACCCTTGAAATTAAGGGAGATTTACCAGGACGCAAGATGACTTATATCGGTGACGGCAATAATATGGCCAATGCGTTGATGCATACCTGCGCCAAAGTAGGAATGGACATCACCATCGCTTGCCCGGAAGGATATCGTCCCGATCCCAAGATTGTTGCCGAGGCTGAAGCTGATGCCGCCAAGAACGGCTGCAAGGTGTCAGTGGTCAATGACCCACGGGTGGCGGTTCAGGGCGCGGATGTACTGTATACCGACGTTTGGGCCAGCATGGGCATGGAAGCTGAACAAGCGCAGCGGGAGAAGGATTTTGCCGGTTATCAGATCGATAGTGCGCTGCTGAAACTTGCCAAACCGGATGCTGTTGTTATGCACTGTCTGCCAGCCCATCGCGGCGAAGAAATAACTGATGAGGTAATAGAAGGCCCACAGTCGGTGGTAATTGACGAAGCCGAGAATCGGCTGCACGTCCAAAAAGCAATAATGACACTGCTGATGGGTAATAAATAAGGGAGGGCTTGAAATGAGCGAAGTTAAGAAAGTTGTATTAGCATATTCCGGCGGGCTGGATACTTCGGTAATCATCCCCTGGCTGAAAGAAAACTATGACTGCGAAGTTATCGCTATGTGCGCTGATGTCGGACAGGGGGACGAATTGAATCCTGTCAAAGAAAAGGCATTAAAATCCGGCGCAAGCAAAGTATATATCCAGGACCTCAAAAAAGAATTTATCGAGGACTATATCTGGCCTGTACTTAAAGCCGGAGCAGTGTACGAAGGCAAATACCTGTTGGGTACCGCGTTTGCCCGGCCAATTATTGCCAAAGCGCTGGTCGAAGTGGCTAAAAAAGAGGGCGCTGACGCCATCGCCCATGGAGCTACTGGCAAAGGCAACGATCAGGTACGGTTTGAACTGACCGTCAAGGCACTGGCGCCAGAGATCAAGGTAATCGCACCCTGGCGGTTATGGGATATCCGCTCAAGAGAAGACGCCATTGATTATGCCGACAGCCACAACATTCCTGTGCCGGTAACCAAAGAACGCCCCTATAGCATGGACCGCAACATCTGGCATCTCAGTCATGAGGGCGCCGATCTCGAAGATCCCTGGAATGAACCGAAAAATGATGTTTTCGTTGTGACCAAAACTCCTGAGCAGGCGCCAGATAAGGCAGTCTATGTTGAGGTTGAATTTGATAAAGGAATTCCTGTGGCTGTCGATGGCCAAAAGCTCGGCGCCGTGGAACTGGTAGAGAGACTGAATGTCATTGGCGCAGAATACGGTATTGGCATCGCCGATTTGGTGGAGAATCGCCTTGTTGGCATGAAATCCCGCGGAGTCTACGAAAATCCAGGCGGAGCGATATTGTTCTATGCCCACCGGGAGCTTGAGTCCATCACCCTTGACCGGGCTACCATGCATTATAAGGAACAGCTGGCGGTACGCTACGCTGAGCTTGTGTATGACGGAATGTGGTATTCACCGCTGCGTGAGGCGCTGGCCGCATTTGTCGAGGTCACCCAGCAGACAGTAAGCGGACTGGTGCGCCTCAAACTATACAAGGGCAATATTATGAGCGCCGGGATAAAATCACCGTACTCCCTGTACAGTGAAGAGTTTGTCACATTCGGCCGCGATCGGGTCTATAATCAAAAAGATGCCGAAGGGTTCATCAATCTATTCGGATTGCCGCTGAAGATCCGGGCGCTGATGCAACAGAAAGAGGCGAAAAAGTAATGAGCAAATTATGGGGTGGTAGATTCGCCAAGAACACCGATCTGGCGGTGGAGGAATTTACCTCCTCCATTTCTTTTGACAACCGGTTGTACAGACAAGATATCGCTGGCAGCATTGCCCACGCCAAGATGCTGGCCAAGTGCGGTATTATTGCCGGTGAAGAAGCTGAACAGATTACGCAGGGATTGCTGGGCATTCAGGCAGATATCGAAGCCGGGGACTTCAGCTTCGATATCTCGCTGGAAGATATCCACATGAATATCGAAAAACGGTTGACTGAACGCATCGGGCCGGTGGGCGGCAAGCTGCACACCGCCCGCAGCCGCAATGATCAGGTTGCGCTGGACACTCACCTTTATCTGAAACAGGAGATCGTTGCTATTGGTCAACTGCTACATGACCTGGAAGCCGCGATAATGGCCACAGCTGAAAAACACAGTGACGTAATTATGCCCGGCTACACCCACCTACAACGGGCTCAACCAATTTTGTTCGCTCATCATATGCTGGCCTATCTATCGATGCTTGTGAGGGATTTTGAGCGACTTCAGGGGGTGTGGGAGCGAACTGACATGATGCCGCTCGGCGCAGGCGCGCTTGCCGGGACGACCTTTCCCATCGACCGGCAGTTCGTTGCCCGAGAACTGAATTTTGGCGCGGTTTACGACAACAGCATCGATGCTGTCAGCGACCGTGATTATATCCTGGAATTCCTGTCCTTTGCCTCTATTCTCATGATGCATCTCAGCCGGCTCAGCGAGGAAATCATTCTCTGGTCGAGCGCTGAATTTTCCTTTATTGAACTGGATGACGCCCATTGTACCGGATCGAGCATTATGCCGCAGAAAAAGAATCCTGATGTGGCGGAACTGGTCAGAGGTAAAACCGGCCGGGTTTTCGGTAATCTCATGGCGCTCCTGACCGTGGCCAAGGGATTGCCGCTGGCCTATAACAAAGATTTGCAGGAAGACAAAGAAGGCTTGTTCGACACCGTTGATACCGTGAAATTCAGCCTGTCGGTTTATGCGTCGATGCTTGGGGGAATGAAGGTCAATGCTCCCCGGATGATTGAAGCGGTGCGACAGGATTTCTCCAATGCAACCGACATGGCAGATTATCTGGTCAAAAAAGGACTTCCCTTCCGCCAGGCCCACGAGGTTGTTGGAAAGAGTGTGCTCTACTGCCTGGAACACGGCAAAAAACTTACTGAACTATCCTTGGCGGAATTTCAAGGATTTTCGGTATTGTTTGACATTAATATTCTGGAAGCTATCAAACCGGAAGTGTGTGTGAACGCCAGGAATTCCTATGGCGGAACCTCACCGCAGCAGGTTCGGCAGGCAATCGACCGGGGTCGGGTTACGCTTAAGGTTCAACAGGCAACTATTGACACATGTCGCCAAACCAAGATATAATATTCGGTAAGGCTTTCCAGGCTTAACCGGAGTTTACCTCCAAAATATAGGGGGCTTTGATTATGGTTGATATCGCAATTAGGAGAGTGGCCGAACCCAAAGTTGTTCCCGCTGCGGATGAACTGAGTTTTGGCAAACTGTTCACCGATCACATGTTTGTTATGGATTATCAGACTGAAAAAGGCTGGTATGACCCCAGGATAGTTCCCTGCGAAGAATTTGCCATGCATCCTTCGGCCATGGTGCTTCACTATGGTCAGGCGATTTTTGACGGGTTGAAGGCCTTCCAAACCAGTGCTGAGGACAAAGATATTGTGCTTTTTCGGCCTAATGATTATCTGAATCGTTTTAATCGGTCGGCACGCATCATGTCCATTCCCGAAATGGATGTGGCTGTTGTAAAACAAGGGCTGTTTGAGTTAATCGAGCTAGATAAGCGCTGGGTGCCCGGCAAATTGGGAACATCGCTTTATATACGGCCGTTTGTCGTGGCCACAGACCCCTATCTCGGGGTGAAAGTGTCCGACACCTTTAAAATGTTCATTATTCTTTCGCCAGTCGGCGCTTACTATGCCAAAGGGTTCAATCCTGTAAACATCAAAGTGGAAGACAAGTACATCCGGACGGTGCGGGACTGTCTTGGTGAGGCAAAGACGCCGGCTAACTACGCCGCCAGCCTGAAGGCGCAGATCGTGGCTAAGGAAGAAGGCTTTGATCAGGTGCTATGGCTGGATGCTGTGGAACGTAAATATGTTGAAGAAGTAGGCACCATGAATATCCTGTTCAAGATCAAGGGCGAGGTTATTACTCCGCCGCTAGCTGGCAGTATTTTGGACGGAATCACCAGACGCACCGTCATCCAGCTTGTCAAGGACTGGGGTGTGCCGGTCACCGAACGGCCGATTGCCATTGATGAAGTATTTGCCGCTCATGATGCCGGTGAATTGGAAGAAATATTCGGCTCAGGAACGGCGGCGGTTATTTCGCCGGTAGGTGAGCTTTCCTGGAAGGGACGTAAGATCGTCATCAATAATAATGAAACCGGGGAGCTTGCGCAGAAATTATTTGATCATGTTACCGGCATACAATACGGCACGGTACCGGATAAATTCGGCTGGGTAGAAAAGGTAGCAAAACTATAAACCAGCAGCACAGCCTCCCGTAATTACAATCGGGAGGCTTTTTCGCGAAATTTTTGTTTTTTTGCTGCTTGACAGGCAAGAGGTTTTTCCTGGTTATGGGTAGAATAGTTTTAGCGAATATGAGCAGAGGTGTGGCCTGTGTTGCCAGAGATCAAAGGAATCATAGCGACAGTCAATTTTCTTGATGTCGTAGATATCCTGCTTGTAGCGATCTTATTATATAAATTATATATTATGATTAAAGATACCCGGGCTACTGCGCTGCTCAAGGGCCTGATAGTGCTGCTTGTTGCCGATCTTATCAGCAAATGGCTGGGGCTGAATGTCATTAACTGGTTGCTACAGAAAGCGATGACGGTGTTGTTTGTGGCATTGCCAATCGTGTTTCAGCCGGAACTGCGCCGTGGGCTGGAACAACTTGGACACAGCAAACTATTCGGCAAAAGGTTCATTCTAAGCGAGGCGCAGACCGACAGCTTACTGGAAGAAGTAGTGACGGCAGTGGGCGGCATGGCAAAGAACAAGGTCGGTGCATTGATCGTCTTTGAGCGCAAAACGGGACTCAACGATTTCATTGAAACCGGGGTCAAGGTTGATGGGCTGGTATCCAGCGAATTGTTGACCAATATCTTCATTCCAAAATCGCCGCTGCATGACGGCGCGGTTATTATGCGCGGCGATCGGGTGATTGCGGCAGGGTGTATTTTGCCTCTGTCGGAGGATAGAACGCTGGATTCAGAACTTGGCACTAGGCACAGGGCGGCGATTGGGATCAGTGAACATACCGACGCCCTGGTGGTGGTGGCAAGCGAGGAAACCGGCATTATTTCGCTGGCCCAGGGGGGGCGCTTGCGCCGCCATGTCGAAACCGAGACGTTGAAAGACCTTCTGCAGCCGGTATTTACAGGAAAAGTAGGTTCATTAAGCGACATCTTTAACTGGAGGCCATCATCATAATGCAGAAAATCGGCGGTAAAAATATTGTCCCTAAATTAGTTGCTGTGATTATGGCGATAGTGCTTTGGCTTTATGTTTCCAATGAGCAAAATCCGCCAGTAGAAGCATCTTTGACGGTGCCGATTGAACTTAGAAATGTTGCCAGTTCACTGGTTGTAGTAGATGCGCCAGATTCTGTCAAGATTAAAGTTCGGGGTTCTCGCAGCGCCATCACCGAACTGCAAGCCGAGGGCACGAAGTTTTTTCTTGATATGCGTGACTATGATGAAGGCCGCCACAATGTTAAAGTGTACGCTCAGTTGCCGGCCGGACTGGAACTGCTAGAAATAAGCCCGGAAAAGGTGCCAGTCACCCTGGATGCCGTTATCAGTCGCAAACTGCCGGTGGACATTCATTTGACTGGGACGGCGGCAGCAGGTACGTCTGTAGCCAAGGTGGTAGCCAACCCTGAGCAAGTAACGATAGATGGCCCACGGAGCCTGGTGGATTCAGTGAAAAAAATGCAACTGCCGCTGGATCTTAGAAACAAAAATGCCGACTTTGTTGTTGCTGTGACCCCGTTAGCACTGGACACGGACGGCACTGAAGTTGTCGGACTGACTGTCAAGCCGGACAAGGTTAATATCACTGTCAGCCTGGTGCGTGGCCTTAATACAAAAACAGTAGACATTCGGCCAATTATTTACGGCTATGAAAAAATGGCTCCGGGTTTGGTGGTAAAAGGAGTCATAGCTAAACCTGAAAAAATAGATATCAGTGGCGACCCACAGGTTCTGGACAAGATCGATTATATCTACACTGAACCGGTCAATGTGGCCGGTATCGCCAAAGATACCGTCAAAGAGGTCAAGTTACAACTGACGCCAGGGGTACTTGCGTCTCAGGACATTGTGCTTGTTCAGATTAGCGTGGGGCACTAAAGGGGAAGATGAGTTGCTGCGGATTACGAACTTTCGTGTTCCGGTTGATGATGATACGCCACTAGCCATACTGGCGGCCCGAAGGCTGCGATTGCCTGCCGGGAACGTGGGGGCGGTAATTATTATCAGGCAGGCAATAGATGCCCGCCGAAAAACCAACATTAGCTTTGTATATTCTCTGGATGTTGAGCTCAAGGTCGCCGACGGCCAGGTTCTGGCCAGACTGAACGGCGACAAAGATATTGTTCTTAAACAAGAGGAACTCCCAAAACAAGTCGTTTCCGGTACCAAGTCACTTGAATTTCAGCCGGTGATCGTCGGCGCCGGTCCGGCGGGACTAATGGCCGCCCTGGTGTTGTCCGAGAGGGGCTACCGTCCGCTGGTGCTGGAGCGTGGCCGCGATGTGGACAGTCGCAGCCGGGATGTGACTAACTTTTGGCAGACCGGTCGTTTCGACGCTGATTCCAACGTGCAATTTGGCGAAGGCGGGGCTGGGACTTTCTCTGATGGTAAGCTCACTACCAGGGTGAATGATCCTCGCATGAGAGAAGTGCTGGACATATTTATCTCTGCGGGAGCACCCCCGGAAATTGGCTATTTACATAAACCGCATGTCGGCACGGACAAGCTGCGGGCGGTGGTCAAAAATCTGCGTCAGCGCATTATCGCCGCCGGCGGTCAAGTGGAATTTGGTGCTCAGGTTACCGATATCAGCGTCGACGACGGCAGGCTGACAGGCCTGACCGTTAACGGCAATCGCCATATACCCTGCGAGATCGCCCTATTCGCTATCGGGCACAGTGCCCGGGACACTTTCTTGATGTTACACCAGCGCAAAGTAGCGATGGCGGCAAAAGCATTCGCCATTGGTGTTCGCATTGAGCATCCCCAGGACCTGATTGATCGCGTCCAGTATGGCAAGCTGGGTGGCGGCAGTAAACTTGGCGCCGCCGACTATGCTTTGGTATATCATGATAAAAACAGCGGCCGATCAGCTTTTTCCTTCTGCATGTGTCCAGGCGGGCTGGTGGTGGCTGCCGCCTCCGAGCTGGGCGGGGTAGTTACCAACGGCATGAGCTTCCACAACCGCGATTCTGGCCGGGCCAACAGCGCCTTGGCCGTTAATGTCACTAGCGGAGACTATGACGGTGTACTGGGCGGCATTGAGTTTCAGCGGCGTTATGAACAGCTGGCTTTTACTTGCGGTGGCGGGGATTATCGTGCTCCCGTTCAGACGGTGGGCGATTTTATCAACGGAAAGTCGGGCAGCCGGAATTTCTTGACTGAGCCCAGCTACCAGCCGGGGGTTACGCCGGCGGATTTAAGGCTTTGCCTGCCGGACTTTGTGGTAGAGACCCTGGCAAAAGCCATTCCAATCTTTGGGCAACAAATTAAGGGGTTTGACCATGACGGAGCGGTATTGACCGGAGTGGAAACCAGGACATCATCCCCGGTCAGGATACTTCGCGGGCCGGAGTACCAGTCAATAAATATCGTGGGGCTTTACCCTATGGGTGAAGGCGCGGGATACGCCGGCGGGATCATGAGTGCTGCCCTGGATGGCGTGAACGCGGCTTTATCGGTAGTAGTAGAATATAGTCCGTTTTAGAAAGGAGATATTCGATGGGAAATTTGTTTGGTACTGATGGCGTGCGCGGGATAGCCAACAGTGAACTTACCCCTGAACTGGCGTTTAGTCTGGGCAGGGCAGCGACTTACCTCTTTGGGCGGGAATACCGCCGACCGGTCTTTGTTATCGGCCGTGATACCCGAATATCTGGTCAGATGTTGGAAGCGGCGCTAGACGCCGGAATCTGTTCTGCCGGAGGACAGGCAATAAACGCCGGAGTAATCCCCACACCGGCAGTGGCATATCTGGCCCGCAAACTTTCAGCCCAGGCAGGGGTGGTAATTTCAGCGTCCCATAACCCTTACCCCGATAATGGGATCAAGTTTTTCGCCGGCACCGGCTATAAGCTGCCTGACGCCAGGGAAGAGGAACTGGAAAACATTGTACTTGCGGAAAAAGACATTTTGCCACGACCTATCGAGGATCATGTTGGTATCATCCAAAACAGGCATGAACTGATTGCCGATTATATCGATTATGCGCTAACAACGGTAAAAACCAAATTCAACAAGCTGAAAATTGTTGTGGATTGTGCAAACGGCGCGGCCTATGAAGTAGCGCCTGCAATTTTAAAGCGTCTCGGCGCCGAAGTAATCGTCATGAATAATCAACCTACAGGCGTGAACATCAATCTGGGCTGCGGTTCCACCCATTTGGGCGGACTGCAGAAGGCGGTTATCGACCATGGGGCTGATATTGGTATCGGTCATGACGGTGACGCTGACCGTTGCCTGGCGGTGGATGAACTTGGTCAGATCGTAGATGGCGATCAGATAATGACCATCTGCGCCCTGGATCTGATGAAGGACGGCAGGTTGCCAGCCAAAACACTGGTGTCCACGGTAATGAGCAACATCGGACTGCATCAGGCCATCAAACAAGCAGGAGGCCAGGTAGTTGTAACCCCGGTAGGTGACCGCGCTGTGCTGGAAACAATGCTTACCCATGGCTATGGTCTTGGCGGTGAGCAATCCGGACACATCATTTTCAGTGAATACAGCACAACCGGCGATGGTGTTGTTACCGCACTACAGCTTATTTCTGCCTTGGTGAAATCCGGCAAGAAACTGTCAGAATTGGCAGCGGCGATGACCCGCTTTCCACAGGTACTGTTCAATGTGAGAATTAAAAGCAAAGACGGCTGGGATGAAAATGCCAACATTGCGGCGGCCATCAAGACTGCCGAGGCCGAACTGGGAGAAATGGGCAGGGTATTGGTCCGGCCTTCAGGAACCGAGCCCCTTATCAGAGTGATGGCCGAAGGGCCTGAACTTCCTCAACTGGAACGACTGGTGGAACAGATCGCAGTAATTATAAGGCAAGAACTGGAAGGTTGACCAGAAAAGGTTATTATATTACAATAGTAATGTTATATATGTCAACGGAGCACGAAGGTGCTCCTTTGCATATCTATAACAATATGTTTGAAGGTGGTGATGGTGAGATTCAGGCCGGGTGAAAAAGGGAGTGGTGATACCGGCAGTTTTAGGAGAAGCTATTATTAATAGCGCTGGCGCTTGCCTATTCGTAACAGGCAAGCAGACGAGGGAGAGGTTTATCGAGATAGTCAGCGGGTACCTCTCGGCCGACTGCGGTCGTGAACAGCCGACAAATCCGTAGGGTGACTTGCGGGACAAAGCGGCTTAGGCAGTCTTCATAAGCGAATGATCACCAACGAAAGTTATGGACAATTGTTATCATATTGGGAGGAATACACTTATGTGTGGTATAGTGGGCTATGTAGGTCCTCAACAGGCAATGCCATTTTTGATTGAGGGACTGAAGAAACTGGAATACCGCGGCTATGATTCCGCCGGTATCGCAATATTCGACGGCAGCAAAATCAATGTTCAAAAAAGTGTCGGCAGACTAAACGCTTTGGAACAACTTGTGGAACAGAAACCGCTCGCCGGGAACGTCGGTATCGGCCATACCCGCTGGGCTACCCATGGTCGTCCGTCTGACGCCAATTCCCATCCTCATACCGATTGCACCGGAAAATTTGTGGTCGTGCATAATGGCATTATCGAGAACTATATGCATCTGAAAGAAAAGCTGATCGCCAAAGGACATGTCTTTACCTCCGAAACCGATACCGAGGTAGTAGCCCATCTGGTGGAGGAGTTTTACGATGGTAACTTTGAGGAAACAGTCAAAAAAGTACTGGCAACAATTGAAGGGTCTTACGCACTGGTATTCTTTACTGAGTATGAACCGGACAAAATAATTTGCACCAAGCAGGATAATCCGCTGGTCATCGGCCTGGGCGACGGTGAGAACTATATCGCTTCCGACATCCCGGCCATAATCAGCCGTACCCGCAAAACATATATCCTTAGCGACGGGGAAATGGCCATCGTTACCAAAGATTCAGTCTGGGTGATGAACCGCCAAGGTGTGCCGGTCAGCAAGAAAATATTTGAGGTGAACTGGGACGCTGAAGCCGCAGAAAAGGGCGGCTATGAACACTTCATGATCAAAGAGATTTACGAACAGCCTAAAGCAATCCGCGAGACATCCGGTGCCAGACTGGCAAAAGATGACAGCGGAATAATCTTCGATGAATTGAAATGGACCAAGGACGACGTCGCAGACATTAAGAAAATTGCTATTGTTGCCTGCGGCACCGCCTACCATGCCGGCATCGTCGCCAAATACTACCTGGAACAACTGGCCCGTATACCGGTGGAGGTGGATGTGGCTTCCGAGTTCCGTTACCGTTCGCCGCTTATTGATGACAAAACGTTGGCAGTGGTCATCAGCCAGTCCGGAGAAACCTTAGATACCCTGGCGGCCCTGAAGGAAGCCAAAAAACTGGGCGCACGGACGCTGGCAATCACCAATGTCGTCGGATCATCCATCGCCCGGGAAGCCGATCAGGTGATCTATACCTGGGCCGGTCCGGAAATTGCCGTTGCTTCCACCAAAGCCTACACAACCCAGCTCATCAGCGTGTTAATGCTGGCGCTGTACATCGCCGGACTGCGCGGCACTATGCCCGCCGAACGGATGAAAGGGTTCATCCAGGGAATCAGGCAGCTGCCCAGTCAGGCGCATGAACTATTGGAAGACGTCGAGGACATCAAGACCTTCGCCCAGAAATACGGTTTCAATGAGGATGTTTTCTTCATCGGCCGGTCGCTGGATTATGCCGTTGCTCTGGAAGGGGCGCTGAAACTCAAAGAAATTTCATATATTCATGCCGAGGCCTATGCGGCAGGTGAACTGAAACATGGCACACTGGCGCTAATAATCGAGGGAGTGCCGGTCATTGCGCTGGCTACCCAAGGCGACGTATATGAGAAGACCCTGAGCAACATCAAGGAAGTGAAAGCCCGTGACGCTGTAGTCATCGGCCTGGCGATGCAGGGCGACGAAGAGATCAAAAAATATGTTGACCATACTATATTCATACCGGCCACCGATAAATATCTGGCGCCCATTCTGGCCGTCATACCGCTGCAGCTTTTGGCCTATTACGCTGCAGTTACCCGAGGCGCCGATGTGGATAAACCACGCAACTTAGCCAAAAGTGTCACCGTGGAATAAATAAAACAGTAAGGCCCTTATCCTGACAGGATAAGGGCCTTTTTTTGCGGAAAAACCGAAAAATATTTGCTGCGGCAAGTCAGTCTTTGCTGAGGTTGTCGGCAATGACATCAAGGCTGGAAGCCATCATATTAGCCTTTTGGACAGCCTGGGCGACCTCCGCTGTTGCCTGAGCGATCTCAAGGACCACAGTTTCTATACGCTCAATCTGTTGATAAGTATTTTGACCATCGCTTTGAATAGTTTTCAATATGTTGTTAATCTGTTCGACAGAACTAAGGCTGTTGGCAGCCAATTTGCGAATTTCCTCAGCAACGACTCCGAAGCCACGCCCCTGCTCGCCAACCCGGGCCGATTCTATGGCGGCGTTTAAGCCAAGTAAGTTGGTTTGACCCGCAATGCTCTTGATAAATCCCAAAACTTCATCGGTTTTTTTGGCTCTGCTCAGGGAATCATGCGCTGCTTGCAACACCGTACGGCAGACGGCTGAAATTTCCTCAGTCTGGGCGGAGATCTCTTCGGTTGTACTGGCTAAAACACTGATGCTGTCCTGCAGAGCCGTGGCCATAGTTTTCATTTCGTCCTGTTGATCGGTTGCTTGTGATACTGCTAATCCGCCAACCACTGCACCAGTTGAGGAGTAAATCGGCAGAGCAATAACAATATAAGAACAATTGTAAATATCCGACTTGTTAACTCTTCTGAAAACTCGGCGTTTTTCTTTAATTGCCTGATATACCCCCATGCCTTCTTTCATCAGATCCCCAGGCTTGGATTTCAGGTCCATTTTTTTACCAGGCTTATAAATTAAACATTTTTTCAAATCCCATACCGACATGCCAACATCACCAAAAACGATATCATTTAAAAAACTTGCCGCCTGTACGAAAGGTTCTAAGGCTTGATCGTAATCTAAAGACATGCTGTTCATCTCCTTGGCTAATTTAAGGATCACTGCCGGATATATGGATCAGCTGTTTTTGACGAAATTGCAATATTCTAATATTTAGTATACTAAATATTGTTACAGAGATCTATGGGAATAATGCCCAACAAATATGTCGAACTATTATTCTTTTTGATAGAAATAAGAGCATTAGTGACTTGGACTCGAAATATCGGCCAAAAACTCAAATATCGAAACTTTCATAATAATTAGCCGCATCCAGATCTTCTTCAGTTTCAGTGTAGGCAATATTGGACAGACTTTTTTGCTTGCCGACTTTATCCTTTTCATAAATAACAATACAGGCGGCAGAAACAACTAAGATTCCGCCAAATATTTGCAGCGTTCCGATCCTTTCATCTAGCAAGAGCCAGCTAAGCAAAACAGTTGATATTGGGAGAAAATTTGAAAATAATGATGTTGGCGTAATGCCGATCGTTTTCAATGCATTAACATATATTATGTAGCCGAATCCGGCACTGATTATTCCCTGAAAAGCCAACAAACCCACTAATTTAAGGCTAATAGCATTAGCCTGTGGCAAATGAGTCAATGCATAAGGAGCAAGCAATACTAAAGTAATTATGATCTGATAAAAAACAATACTGATTTCTGAATAACGTTTGTATAGCTTGTCAGTAGCAAAATTGTAAATATTCCAGCAAATAACTGCTACAAACGCAAGTGAATATCCCAATATTTTACCCTGCAATAAGTCTGAGTGATCAGCGCCAATAATTAATACTACCCCGCCAAGAGAAACAATTGTCCCTAGAAACATTATAATTGTGATTGGTTTTTTAAAGAAAGTAGCTTCCGTTATTATTGATACTGTGGGAACTGATGCCAGAATGATGGAAACAATAGCAACAGGAAGGTATTGCATTGCCATATATTCTGTTCCATAAAAAACGACTGTTCCAATGAAAGAGCAAATAAGAAATGTTGGTAAATCTCTCTTGTTCAAACTAGTGTCTTTAGCGAATACTCTTTTCAGAATAAATATCAAACTCAGCGCAAAACTGTATTTAATAAAAATTAAAGTAAAAGGGTCCACAAATTCCAGGGCTTTTTTGGCGACAATAAAATCAAGAGCCCAGATAAAGATAAGTCCAAACATGAGAATATAAGAAGCTTTATTGTGAATTTTCATTATTCCCCAAACTCTCTATAATAAAGATAATTTAAATCTTTCTGCAACCGCTGTAACATATCTTATAGCATATCAAAGGTTCATCATATTTTCCACTAATTAAAGAGAACTGGTGGAATAATTGCTGAATATTTATTCGCCTACGCTTATTGGGCGCCGAGACGTATGAATTTATTATAAGAGCAAGGTGATCTTAAAAACGACTGTAATAAGTTATGCCAACCAAATAGGAGGGGTAGCCCCTTTCCTGTTTGATTGGCATAACAGCTTCTTCATTTTATATACCTTAAATTTAAGGGTTAGCGCAATTTGCTGTGCTAGTGGATAAAGGTGTACAGGTGTTTAGCGGTGTCGGGCAAGACGGGGGGATTCGTCGCGGTTGGGGTTGAGTGAATATTTCTCGCCACTTAGGAGAGAGGTAAGACCGATGCTGTCCTCGCGGTGATTGCCGCCGCAGACCGAACAAGGCGCTTCGGGATCGACCAAATGGCGCGGTTCGGTGTAGGAGGTGAAAATTCCCTCATAGTTGCGCAAGATGACTTTGTTGTTACTCTGTGAGACCATATATTGGGGCATAACAGGAATCTTGCCGCCACCACCCGGGGCATCGACTACGAAAGTTGGCACAGCCAGGCCGGAAGTATGGCCTCGCATATATTCGATAGCTTCGATGCCGGCACTTACCGACGTACGAAAATGCTCTATGCCCTGCGACATGTCGCACTGATAGATATAGTAGGGTTTAACCCGAATTTTTAAGAGATTCTGACTCAGTCGGCGGAGCAGTTGGGGACAATCGTTGACGTCGCGGAGCAGCACCGATTGGTTGCCCAGCGGTATTCCGGCATCAGCCAGGCGAGCGCAAGCCTCAGTGGCCTCGGGGGTGATTTCTACTGGGTGATTGAAGTGAACATTGACATAGACGGGATGATATTTCTTCAGGATTGCGCAGAGTTCGGGAGTAATCCTCTGGGGCATTACCACAGGGGTGCGGGAGCCAAAACGAATAATTTCAACATGTTTGATCTCCCTGAGCGCTTTGAGAACATATTCAATCATCTCATCACTGATCAAGAAAGCATCGCCGCCTGACAGGACTATATCCCGTACTACCGGCGTTTCGCGGATATATTGGATACAAGCGTCAAGCTGTTCTTTGCTGCGGGCGTGATCGCTGGACCCGGCAAGGCGCCGACGCGTGCAATGACGGCAGTACATGGAGCACTGGTCAGTGAGCAAAAACAGTACGCGGTCCGGATAACGGTGCGTCAGGCCAGGAACCGGGGAATCGGCATCTTCGTGCAGCGGATCGCTGATGTCGTTTTTACTATAGTGTAGTTCTAGTGCTGTAGGTACTGCCTGCTTGCGAATTGGACACTTCGGGTTGTCGGGGTCGATCAGCGACGCGTAATAAGGCGTTATTGCCATCCGCATTTTTTTCAGACAGCTGACAATTCCTTCTTCTTCTTCAGCCGTAAGATCAATGACTTGTTTTAAGTCTTCGGGCGTTGTTATGCGGTTGGCTACTTGCCAACGCCAATCAAGCCAAGCTTCTTCTTTTACGTCTTTCCATAATGGAATATCACGATAACTGCGCATTTTTTGTCCCACCTATCTTGAAATATGCCGCTCTCACCGCGCGGCTTGTTTTGATGATTTGCAGTAAGATTAATTTCCAGTTGGGCGGAAATTAATCTTACTGCCAGGGGAAATAGTTTAGTTCTAGCTTGTTATGAGCTTAGTCTTTGTAGGTGAAATCGCATTCTTGCAGAGGAACTAGTTTGGTTTTCTTGACAATTTTGTAACCCAGATAGCAGAACAGGAAGAGCGGGATGCCGCAGTAAGCAGCCATGGCGCCGTTCCAGTCGATCGAACTGCCCATAAATGCTCCGTAGTTTTGGCCGAGGATGATGATCATGCACAGGACAAATGCGAAGATCGGGCCGAACGGGTACCACTTCGCCTTGTATTTCAGGTCGTTAAGGTCGCGTCCCTGTGCAATATAGGCCTTGCGGAACCGGTAATGGGCCACGGCGATGCCGACCCAGGTGATAAATCCGGTCATGCCGCTCATGTTCAGCATCCAGACATAGAAGCTATTGCCGTAGATGGAAGCCAGGAACGAGATAAGTCCGAAGAGGGTAGCAAAATACAGGGAGTAGGTCGGCACACCGCGGGAGTTGACGTGTTTGAACATCTTCGGCGCTTTGCCTTCCTTCGCCATGGAGTACAGCATCCGGGTAGATACGTACAGGGAAGAGTTGCCGCAGGACAGTACCGAGGTTAGGATAACGGCATTCATGAACGAGGCTGCCAGAGCGAATCCTGCCCGCTGGAATACCAGGGTGAACGGGCTGACACCGACGTTGCTGGCCGAGGCGTTGACCAGGTTGGGGTCGGTGTAGGGGATTATCCAGCTGATAACAACGATGGCGCCGATGTAGAAGATCATGATCCGCCAGAAAACGCTGTTGATGGCTTTGGGCACATTTACTTCCGGGTTTTCGCTTTCGCCGGCGGCGATACCCACGATCTCAGTGCCCTGGAAAGAGAAGCCGGCAATCATAAAGATGCCGAACAGTCCCGCGAACCCACCGACAAATGGTGCGTCGCCAGTTCTCCAGTTCTCGAAACCGATGGAATGTCCACCGATGACGCCGATGATAACCAGAACGCCGACAATGATGAAGGCGACACAGCAGACAACCTTGATGCCGGCAAACCAGAATTCGGCTTCGCCGTAAGCCCGGGCCGACATGTAGTTCAAGAGAAACAGAATTGTCAGGAATAAAGCGCTCCACATGATGTCCGATGAGTTGGGAAACCAGAATTTCATGATAATATTGGCTGCGGCGAGTTCGCAGGGAACGGTTATCGCCCAGCTGAACCAGTAATTCCAGCCAATACCGAACCCGAACGCCGGGTCGACGAACCTGGTGGCGTAGGTCTCAAAAGAACCGGATATTGGCAAGAGAGTGGCCATTTCGCCTAAGCTGGTCATGATAAAATAAACCATAATGCCGATTGAGAGGTAGGCGAGGACTGCGCCACCAGGTCCGGCGGCGCTGACCGACGCGCCACTGGCCAGGAATAATCCTGTGCCGATTGCACCGCCGATAGCGATCATGGTCATATGCCGAACCTTCAAGCTTCGTTTAAGCTCTTGTTTCGGCGCTGCTTCGGTTACCGTTCCTGCTTTCTCCACGTTGGTGTTCATTGTTTCCCTCCTCTAAATAATCATATAGACACATTTCCGCTAAGCAGACAAGTCACTTTGAGCGGCAGTATGTCGCTATAATTATTATTCAGTGCAAAATTCATGCCAGCGCTGACTGACAGAAGACAAATGCCCACTCTGAAAGAATTATCAGCATTTTGTGATATTTCACAAAACTATTTTGCCGAAAAAACAGAGGGAATTGCTGAAAAAAATTCGGCACCATGCCGATATTTCGGCATGGTGCCATATGCTTTTCTGGCAGGGGCATATTCATAGTGAGTATTCAATAGAATATCCCAAGTTGTAAGAAAACATTCAGACTGTTATAAGTCGTGTGCATATGAAAGTATTAATTGCTGACGGCTACTTGTCGCGGTTCTCGCCAGTCGGGGTTTTCGCCTTGTCAAGCAAGTTGTAAATTTTCAGCTTATATTGAATGGTTTGGCGAGGTATCCCCAGAAACAAGGCTGTCTGGGAAATGTTGCCTTTACACTGGGCTAAAGCCTGGCTTAGGTTTTCGCGTTCAATTGATCGTAAATATGTCGGCAGTGTCTTGGCAGAAAATTGCTGTTCCGGTTCTGCGGAAAAACTGCTTGCTTGTGTCGAGCACCGGAGTGCATCCGGCAGATGATCCAGCTCGATAATATCGCCGACGGCAATATTCATGGCATGTTCAATGGCGTGTTGCAGTTCACGGATATTACCAGGCCAGGAATGTGTCTGCATGACTTGTTTTGCCTCATTACTGATGCCTTTCACGCTGCGACCTAGCTGGTTATTATAAAGTTTAATGAAATGAGCTACCAAAGCAGGTATATCTTCTTTTCGTTCAATGAGCGGCGGCACCTTGATAAATACCACGTTCAGACGATAGTATAAGTCAACGCGAAGTTCTTTGCGGCGAACAGCTTCTTCTGGATCGACATTGCAACAGGCAATTATCCGGGTGTTAACTTTCCGTAGGTGGTTATCGCCAAGGCGACTCAAGTTGCCATCCTGGAGAACCCGCAGTAATTTGCTCTGCAGTTCAAGCGGCATGGAATTGATTTCATCGAGAAACAGTGTACCCCCATTCGCCAATTCGAATAGGCCGGGACGATCTTCCGCGCCGGTAAAACTGCCTTTAATTGTTCCAAACAAAATACTCTCCAGTAGCGTAACCGGAAATGCTGCGCAGTTCTGTGCGACAAATGGCCCGTTTTTACGGGACGATGCGTTGTGAATGGCCTGAACGAAAAGTTCTTTGCCTGTGCCTGTTTCGCCGGCTACCAGCACTGGTGATGAAGTGCCTGCTACCCGCTGACCAAGTATTTTGAGTTTTACAATCGATTCGTGATTGCCGACAATATCATTGAAGTTATATCGGGCGCAATAGCCGACTTCTTGTGGCTTTGACCGGCGCTGTACAGGTGTTTTGACTTCCAGTAATTCGGCCTGCAATTCCATGACCTGCTCAGCCAGTTCTTTGATTTTAGTGATATCACGAGCCAAATCACAAGCGCCAATCAGGACGTCGTCACAGTACAGCGGAAAAGTTGAATAATGTAGTGTGCAGGTATGGCCGAACCGATTGACAATAGTTTGCTGTTTATTCAAAATCGTCGATTGCGTTGCCAGCACTTGCATCAGGCTACTGGTTTCAAGCGTAAGTGAAGGATAAATCTGCAGGACATGCTTGCCGATAACGTCGGCGACATTCGTGGCGTCAAGCTCGGCGGCAGCCTGGTTATAGTACACGGTTATGCCGTCGCAGTCAACCACGTGAATGGCTTCCTCCAGGTTATCCAGAATTTGTCCAATATATTGGTTGATTTCCATCATAGGCTGATCACCCCTCCAATTGTCAGGTTTTATAAATTCCAGGGAAATATTATTCCCTGGTCATATCTGAAAATCCCTGCCTGGTGGTTTCGCAACGAGCAATATAGGCAATACAAGTGCACTATTCGTTTCCAGGTGCATAATCACCTGCTAATGGGTCTTTCGAAAGTTGCATTAGAAGTTGCTTTATTCACCTCTTCCAAGAAACTCCAAAGTAGCATATTATTAGTATTGGCATGTTACTTGCGGCAAGTAACAGAAGATCCAATTTCTAATGTTAGATGAGAGGGTAGTGAAGAACTTGCGAGAAGCGGTGATTGTGACGGGCGTGAGAACTCCGATCGGTAAAGCCGGCGGCTGCCTTGCCAGGTATGACAATTATGAATTGGGTGGCATTGTCATCAAGGCGCTAGTCGAGAGAACCGGCATTGACCCGACGTTAATTGATGACGTCTTCTTTGGTCTTGCTGAGGGAATGCCGGGCGACGTGGCGAGAATATCGGTTCTGGAAGCGGACTTGCCGAATATCGTGCCAGGCATTACCTTTGATCGACAGTGCGCTTCGGGCTTGGAAACGATTTGTTTTGCCACAGCCATGATCGAGAGCGGTCATGGCGATATTTATATTGCCGGTGGCGTGGAAAGCGGCAGCAATAATCCCTGGTTCCTGGAAAAATCGAGTAGGGCTTATTCTTATGAGCCGCCTAAGTTTAAGTATACCAGAACGGCTCCGGACAAGGTTGGCGATCCAGTCATGGGGGAGACCGCCGAAAAAGTGTTGGATCTGTACCCGGATATTACTAGGGAAGACTTGGACAGGTATGCCGTGCTAAGTCATGAACGTGCTTTAGAAGCCATGGCCGCCGGCGCCTTTGATGAGCAAATTGTTCCGGTATCAGTCAAAATAAAAGGTGAGACTGTTCAAATTGCCAAAGACGAATGTCCCCGAAAGACTAGTATTGAACAACTTGCCAAGCTGAAGAGCGCTTTCAGAAAAGATGGGAAGGTGACGGCTGGCAACAGTTGTCCGATGAATGACGGGGCGGCGGCGGTGCTCGTGATGAGCAAAGATAAAGCTGAAGAATTGAAGCTTCCTTATCTGCTTGTCGTAAGAGATTTTGCCACTGTGGGACTTGACCAACATGTCATGGGGTTGGGGCCGATCAACGCCGTCAAAAAACTGGTAAAGAAAACGGGAATTTCCTTGGATCAAGTGGATATGATTGAACTCAATGAGGCGTTTGCTTCTCAGGCTATCGCCTGCATACGGGAGCTAAAGCTGGATATGGGGAAAGTCAATGTCAATGGCGGGGCTATCGCCCTGGGGCATCCCATGGGAGCGACTGGGACAATTCTTACAATGAAACTGGCGTATGCTCTGAAAAAAGCCAACAAAAAGTATGGTATTGTCACTATGTGTGTTGGTGGGGGACAAGGTACGGCGGCGCTTTTCGAAAGACCGTGAATGCAGGGGGAAAATCAGCCGCTGCAGAGCTTTGAACCGGGTTATCGGTCTTGTTTCGCATGAATGATGCCGAAAAATTGGCACGCGTGCCGGCGTTTCGGCAGTTGGCGCGGTAAAAATAGAGCGACGTTTCTGGATATACTAGTAAGGTCGTTTTTGCTGTGGCGATTGCTTGTTTGCCGGTTGTCTAGGTAACACAGGGTTGCCTGTACCGACGGAAAGGATATTCTTGTTCAATATATTTTAGTGCCCGTTTATTTTTGGGGAAAATTAACTCTGGCACGAATCTTGCTTTTTATATTTACCGGGCAAATTTTTAGAGCTTTTTGGAAGGAGGAATTGCTGTCTCGAATATTACGATAATAGTGCGCAGCAATATCTCTATCGAGGGAAAATGGAGTAACAGGGCTTAATCGGCCAGCAAAAAAACGATTTGGCGTAAACACAATAAAGGCGGTGAAAAAATGGCAATTACCAATGATTTCGGGAAGATTAAAAGTCTCAGTGAAGCAATGGAATATATTAAAGACGGAATTACAATCATGGTCCCTGGATTTGGCGGCGTTGGGGCGTCTCCAATGCTGATAGACGCTATTATAAAAAAAGGGGTTAAAGATTTAGTAGTGATTGGCTGTGATGGCGGTGACAACTTTATCGGCCATGATTTAATGGTCCGGGCCGGGCAGGTTAGAAAGCTCATTAACAGTCATATTGGGGCTACTCCCAACACTGGAAAGTTGATGAACGAAGGAACTCTGGAAGTCGAACTCTGTCCGCAAGGAACACTGATAGAGCGGATTAGAGCCGGCGGTGCTGGTCTGGGCGGAATACTTACCGAGGTAGGCCTGGGGACTCCGGTAGAAGATAACAAGAAAAAAATAGAGATAGACGGCGTAACCTACTTGGTCGAAACGGCTCTCAGGGCTGATGTCGCAATAATTTTTGCCAAACAAGCGGATCCTTTTGGCAATCTCATTTATGATAAAACAGCCAGGAACTTCAACCCACAGATGGCAATGGCTGCTGATGTCACGATTGTTCACGCCCTGGAAATTGTTCCGCTTGGCGCCTTAGACCCCGAGGCAATAGTCACTCAGGGCGCTTTCGTGGATGTAATAGTGACAGGTAGTGGAGGTGAATGGCAATGGCCGTGGGCACAATAAGAGAAAGAATGGCCAAAAGGGCCGCTCAAGAAATCAAGCATGGTGATGTTGCAAACCTTGGGTTCGGGATACCGCAAATGGCCGGACAATATATTTCACCCGATATAAAGGTCTTCTTTCACGCCGAAAATGGCGTTTTAGGCGCTGGCCCTGCTGCCGCGAAAGGGACAGAAGATGAGAATTTAGTTGATGCCGGCAATATACCGATTACTTTAGTCCCTGGTGCTTCCTTCTTTGATAGCGCGACTTCATTTGCACTTGTGCGCAGTGGCAGAATGGCTGTCACGATACTTGGTGCGCTCGAAGTATCGGAAAAAGGGGACTTGGCGAACTGGCTGGTACCGGGCGGTCTGGTGCCTGGTATGGGCGGCGCAATGGATCTTGCACTGAAAGCCAAAAGAGTAATTGCCGTAACCATGCATACCGACAAAAAGGGCAATCCCAAGGTAAGAATTAAATGCGAATTGCCATTAACGGCTTTAGGGTGTGTTTCGTTGATCATTACCGACTTGGCGGTAATCGCCGTTGAAAAAAGAGGACTGGTCCTCAAAGAAATCTTCGACACCACGACAGTGGAAGAAGTCGTGGCCAAGACGGAAGCAAAATTGATCGTCGAAGATGTAAAGGTGATAACTGATTAAATTTGATGGAAAAGGTAGTGAAAGCATGAGAGAAGCGGTAATTGTTGCTTGTGCAAGAACGCCTGTTGGGAAATACGGCGGCAGTCTTGCTAAATTCGAAAACTATGAATTGGGGGGCATTGTCATCAAGGCGCTTGTCGAAAGAACCGGCATTGATCCGGCGATAATCGACGACGTCTACTTTGGCCTTGCCGAAGGAATGCCGGGCGACGTGGCGAGAATATCGGTTCTGGAAGCGGAATTGCCGAATACTGTGCCGGGTATTACCTTTGACCGCCAGTGTGCTTCTGGCTTAGAAGCAATTAATTTTGCCGCAGCTATGATTCAGAGCGGTAATGGCGATGTCTATATTGCCGGTGGTGCAGAAAGCGAAACCAATAATCCCTGGTTTTTAGAAAAAGCGAGCAGAGCTTATTCTTATGAGCCGCCTAAATTTAAGTATGTCGCAATGGCGCCGCCTAGGGCGGGCGATCCGCCCATGGGAGAGACCGCAGAAAACGTCTTGGATAAATATCCAGACATCACCAGAGAAGACATGGACCGGTTTGCCGTTGAGAGCCATGAACGCGCTTTAAAGGCTCAGGCTGAAGGCGCCTTTGATGAACAGATTATTCCGGTATCAGTCAAAATTAAAGGCGAAATGGTCCAGATTACCAAAGATGAAGGCCCCAGAGCTACAACTTTGGACCAGCTTGCCAAATTGAAACCGATTTTCCGTAAGGGCGGGCAAGTGACGGCCGGCAACAGCTGTCCAATGAATGACGCGGCGGCAGCGGTGCTGGTAATGAGCAGAGAAAAAGCAGATGAATTGAAACTTCCCTACATGCTTATCGTAAGAGGGTTTGCCACTGTGGGTCTTGATCATAATCTCATGGGTCTTGGCCCGATCAACGCTGTTAAGAAACTGCTCAAGAAAACAGGGATTTCTTTGGATCAAGTGGATATGATCGAACTCAATGAGGCCTTTGCCTCTCAGTCAATTGCCTGTATACGGGAACTAAAGCTGGACACGGAGAAAGTCAATGTCAATGGCGGGGCCATCGCCCTGGGTCATCCCTTGGGAGCAACTGGAGCCTTCCTTACAATTAAGCTGGCATACGCCCTGAAAAAAGCTGGCAAAAAATATGGCATTGTCACGATGTGTGTCGGCGGCGGACAAGGTGCAGCGGCGCTTTTTGAACGGCCTTAAGTTGCCAGATAATTGTTTGACAGTTTAAGAGATTAGTCGTCTAGAAGAGGTAGTGGGCCGGAATAGTATAGTTTTTATGAAGAATGAGGTGTGACCAATGGGAAAAGATACAAATGTTCTGAACGCCGATTTTTTTCGGGAGTATCCTGTTATTTCCTCAGGTAAGGGAATATACATGTATGACGAAAATGGCGTAGAGTATATTGACGGAGCCAGCGGCCCAATTCTCTGCAGCTTGGGGCACGGTTTAACTGAAATGGGCGACGTTCTAAAAGAGCAAGCGGTTAAACTCGCCTTTGCCCACCGCGACGACTGCGTTACCCCGATATTAAGGGAAGCTTGTACTAAAGTTTGTGAATTTACGAATGGCGATATGGAAAAGGTGTTTTTTGTCTGCGGCGGATCTGAAGCTAATGAAATCGCTATAAAATTGGTGCGGGAGTACCATTTGGACAGAGGCAACCCCGGCAAATACAAGATCATTTCCAGATGGCAAAGCTACCATGGCAGTAGCATGGGCGTACTTTCGATCAGTGGATTCACCAAGAGAAGATCTGGTTATGAGCCCTATCTGTCCGAGTTTGGCCATATTCCGCCGGCATATTGTTATCGTTGCTGGTTCGGACGGGAAGCTGGAAAGTGTAATTTTGAATGCGCCCAGGCACTGGAAAATGAAATTTTGTGCCAAGGGCCGGAAACAGTCGCGGCGTTTATTGCCGAGCCGATTTCCGGGATGTCCCTGTGTGGCGCTGAGCCACCTGTCGGCTATTTCAAGAAAATCAGGGAAATCTGCGACAAGTATGATGTTGCCTTTATAATGGATGAGGTAATGACCGGAGTCGGCAGAACCGGAAAAAATTTCGCTTATATGCATTATGGGGTTGTCCCTGATCTTGTATCAATGGGCAAAGCTGTAGGCGGCGGTTATTTCCCCTTGGGCGGTGTGGCCTGTACAGCTAAATTTTATAATGAGATGTACCAAAATAAAGGTTCTTTTCCACCGGGGTACTCCTGGTCGGGAAATCCGCTGGGTGCGGCAGTCACAGTAAAAACTTTTGAATATCTTGCGGAACATAATCTGGTTGATCATGTAGCAAAGATGGGCGAATACCTTAAATCTAAAATGCAAGCGCTGTCCACTCACCCCACTGTGGGCGATGTCAGAGGCCGTGGGTTGATGATCGGGATGGAATTCGTTACGAATAAAGAAACCAAAGAGCCTTTCGACCCGAAGGTGAAATTGTCGCTACAGCTTAACCGGGAAGCATTAAAACGCCACATGCTTATTGAGTCCAGTTCGGGCTGCAACAGAGGCCAGTCTGGCGACCAGATCATGATTGGGCCGGCCTTTATTATCAACAAAGAGCAAATTGATACCATTGTTGATCAGCTAGATCAAGTAATTACGACCGTCGAAAAGAATAATGGTTTTTAAATGAATTAACGACCAGGAAATATTAAAAGCGCAAAAGTAAATGTAGTTATCAGCTTACAAAGAAGGCATCCGAGGATATGACCCGAATCTCTTAGTTGTTTATATACCAAGAGAAAGAGGCCCATATTCTCGGATGCAGCTTTATAATGACCGGTTATTCTGATCGTACTCTTTCTAAGTTACTAATAAGAAAGGGGATCCATAATCTGCTTTGGCAGTATGGGAAGAAAAAATGAAATTACAAGACACTTATGAAATAGCGGTGGAAAACTATAGGAAGCGTACTCCAAAATCCGGCGAAGCTTATGAAGAAGCCTGTAAGGTAATTGCCGGTGGTGAAACCAGAAGCATAGCCTATTTTTATCCCTATCCATTTACAATGGAGAAGGGCCATGATTGCAAGATCTATGATTTAGACGGAAATGAGTATATTGATTTTATCAGCAATTACACTTCGCTTATCCATGGGCATGCTCATCCTGATATCACCAAGGCAATTGCTGAGGCGGCGGCTAAAGGCACGGCATCTCCGGTTGGAATTCCCGAGCAGGTTAAGTTGGCGAAGATAATTTGTGCTCGGGTCCCAGGAGTTGATAAGGTGCGTTTTTGCAACTCCGGGACAGAAGCGACCATGTTTGCGATAAGGGTGGCAAAAGCTTTTAAAAAAAGAGACGGCATTATCAAAATGTTGGGAGCGTATCATGGAACTCACGACATTGTGGAATTTTCGGTCGATCCCAAAATTGACAGTGATGATAGCGGGGAAGAACTGAAACCTATTCCAGACCAGCCTGGCGTTGCGCTGAGTGTTGGCAAGGATGTATATATTGCGCCATTTAATAACTTGCAGGCGGTAGAAGATATATTACAGAAACACGCCAAAAACATTGCTTGTATTATCGTTGAGCCCTTCTTGGGCACTGGTTTGATACCGGCTAAGCCTGGATACCTTCAAGGGCTGAGAGCTATAGCGGACAAGTATGATGTATTGCTGATTATCGATGAGGTTCAGGGGCTGAGGCTTTCCACTGGCGGAGCGCAGAAAAAATACAATGTCACCGCTGATATATCTTCATTCGGGAAAATTATCGGGGGCGGTCTTCCGGTCGGCGCTTTCGGTGGACGTGAAGAGATTATGTGTGTGTTTGACCATAATAACCCCAACTTGATGAGCCAGAGCGGAACCTTTAACGGGAATCGCCCGACGATGGCTGCCGGCATTGTGGCTATGAATCTTTTGACTGCGGAAAAGATCGCCTATTTGGATGAATTGGCGAAAAGACTGGAAGATGGATTTATGGCGGCGATAAGGGCGAAAAATCTCCCCATGTCCACCACTCGCGACGGTTCTTTGCTGAATATCCATCTCAGCCGGGAAGTGCCCACTTGCTATGCAACTGCCTATAAGGGTCATAATGAGGTTTCCAAGCTTTGGTATCTTACGATGGTCAACCAAGGCGTTTTTCCGGCACCAAGGGGGATGTTTGTGACTTCAACCGCAATGTCTGGCAAAGAAATAGACGAAACAATAGCGGTTTTCACTGAGTCTCTTGACGTTATCGCACCTTTTTTATAAGCGTTAAATTAGCTTGCTTTGGGGGAATGGCTGCCTTGCGTTGGTGGTGACATTGCCTGCTGTCACAAAAATATGATATGATGGTAACTGTTTATGGCAATAATTTCAGATAGGTGGCGGCTTGAAAGATGTTGTTGGCCCTTGATATCGGCAATACAAATATCGTACTGGGGTTATATGACGGACCCTGTCTTATTCATCACTGGCGAACAGCTACTGATCGGGAGAAGACCGGCGATGATTATGGTATATTGATTCATAACTTGTTTAGTTATCACCAACTGAGTCTTACGCAGGTGACGGAAGTGATCATGTCCTCGGTCGTTCCCCCGCTAATGGTACCAATATTCAGGATGGTTCAGCGGTACTTTGGGCTGGAGCCTCTTGTGGTCGGACCGGGAGTTAAAACAGGCATAAACATAAAATATGAGAATCCCCGCGAGGTGGGCGCGGATAGGATAGTTAACGCCGTAGCCGGGCACGATAAATATCCGGGATCGTTGATTATAATAGATTTTGGCACTGCTACCACTTTCGACGCTATAACTGCCGAAGGCGATTATCTTGGCGGGGCAATCTCGCCGGGGATCGGCATATCCACTGAAGCGTTGTTTCAGCGGGCAGCAAAATTGCCGCGGGTTGAACTGGTCAGACCTCCAAACGTCATCGCCCGCAATACTGTGAACAGCATGCAGGCCGGCATTGTATATGGCTACGCCGGACTCGTTGATGAGATTACCAGTAGGATGAAAGTGGAATTAGATGAAGACGCCTACGTAATCGCCACCGGAGGATTGGCCAACTTTATCGCTAGGGAATCTCAGCAAATCAATGTTGTTGAACCTTTTCTCACCCTTGAGGGACTGCGGCTGATCCACGAACTCAACCGTCGCTAAAGGGCGGAAGTAAGCAATGATGAGGTATGACTGACAGTTTAGAACGCCACAATTTTTAAAAAGTGAATAGATGCATGTTTAGGGTTCGCCTGATTAGCAGCTTAGGTTGCCGAACGGGCGGACCCCGCTTATTTCCTCGCTTTCCGCGCAGTACCTCAATAATTTTTTGTAACCTACTCTTCGCTGTTAGAATATACTATAGCAGCAGAAAAGTGGGAGGCGTGAAAATTTGTTTGATGAAAGTATGAGTCATTATGTTCCGGCAGGCAAACATCAGTTACCTCCGTTGCCATATGCTTATGATGCGCTTGAGCCGGTTGTCAGCGCCGCGACGCTTAAAAATCATCATGATCACCATCACCAAACCTATGTCGACGGCCTGAATAAAGCTGAATTGGCGTTGGCGGATGCCAGGCGGCAAAATAATTTTACTGCCGTGAAAAACTTGGAAAACGAACTGGCATTTAACGGTTCCGGCCATATTCTGCATAGCCTGTACTGGACGATTATGGCCCCGGTAGGCTGTGGCGGCGGGCCAGGTTGCTGGACTAGTGAGGAAATAAATAAATATTTCGGTGGCTTTGAAGCCTTTTTACGGCAGTTTACCGCTGCGGCCACAAAGGTGGAAGGTTCCGGTTGGGGTATACTGGCCTGGAATCCTGCGTGGCAGCACCTGGAGATTCTTACCGCTGAAAAGCACCAGACCCTCACAGAGTGGGGAGCCATTCCGATATTGGTTGTCGATGTCTGGGAGCATGCCTATTACCTTGATTATCAATACAAGCGCGACGTATATGTCCGGGATTGGCTGAAGCTGATCAATTGGTTTGAGGTGGAAAATCGTCTCGGATTGGCGATGCAAGGGCAGCTTCCGCTCAGGCTGGCATACCGTCAAGAATAAGTATGATCAGGGAACCGGCATGTCCGTCCGCTCGTGGAGTGGATTGTAAACTTCCAGTGACTCCTTTTTTCAGCTAACTGTCATAGGAAGGAATTTTTTGGTGCACAATATGAGGGGAAGGCGACCAAGACGACCTAACCGACAGAAGGAGCTGAATTATGAAAGTATTAACTGATTTAAAAACTTATACCCTCGCCCCAGAAGAAATCGAGGCGATGCTCGCGAAGAATTTCGGCAATAAGCTGCAACCCGTCGACAGCGCGATGCTCGCGAAACATCGGCAACAGCAGGCAAGCCTGGAATTATATAAAAAGAGGTTCCAGAAATCATAGAATAAAGACAGCCTACAAGGCTGTCTTTATTTTAGTTGCCGCCATTGAAAGGCTTGCAGCAAAGCTTATTCTTGGTGTGATGGAAGGTTGTCAACGCTCAGGATAACGTTCGGTTTCATGGCCGGGTATTGGCAGATCATAATCAAGCAGTTTCTTCTTGGGGTGGTTGGCGTTGAGCATCACCAGAAGCTTGTCAAAGTTGGTAAAGCTGAATATCGGGATGCGGCGCAGTAAATAAACATTTTCAACCTCAGGCCTGTTCAAGCCGGGAAGCGTGGTGAAGGCTCCTGAAAAGCCTGCTTCCCGAACAGCTTCTAGAGTTGATAGATTGTAAAATCCGCCTGGGTAAGCAAAATATTTTACTCTTGTGCGGGTTGCCTGCTCAGCTTTCTGTTTGCTGCCAGTGACCTCATAGGTAAGATCCTGGCCGTAAAAGGTTGTCAAATTCTTGTGGGTCATGGAATGGGCGCCAATGGTAAAGCCAGCGGTGATCATTTCTCGTGCCTGATGATTGGACAAGTGGCCCGGGCGGTCGAAATTAAGTCCCACCACGAATACTGCTGCGTGGAAGCCATGTTTTTTTAATATCGGGAAAGCGGTGCTGTAGTTGTCCTCGTAACCGTCATCGAAGGTAATGACGATTGGTTTATCTGGCAAATCAACCGGCTCGCCTTTCATATAGGTGATGAGACTATCCAGGGAGATGGTATGAAAGCCGGCGGCTTGCAGTGCACTAATTTGTCGTTCGAATTCCAGTACCGGGACAGTCAGTTGGGGCATATGGCTATTGTCATTGTTGACATGGTGATAAAGCAGGACCGGTATTCCATTTTGGTATTCGGCGGCGGCAACGCCGCTGAAAAAAACAATAATCAGCCAGGCCATTATGGCGGCCCGATATATTTTAGACAAGCGTTAAATCCTCCTAATTTAAATAAATGCTGCCGAAGAGCAGGAATTGGTTGTTTTCTAGTAATTCTTCAAACCCGTCTCGCTTATCCTGCAAGCGCTGTAGATTAAATTTAAGATAATAATTTTTTCAGCCTAAACATAATCGTATCAGATCTCCACATTTCCCACATAATTTCCACACAATTAATTTGTATAGTGTAATTGTAGCACGAAATCAAAAGGAGTGAATTATATGATGACTCATTACATGGAATTATTGATGACCAATCAACCGTGGAACCTGATTATTTACATGGCAATCCCGGTGGTTATGGCTGAAGCGCTGGTGGCCACTGAATTTTTCAAGGTATTTCTGAGGGGTTCTGACACTGGTAGCTGGGGTTTCTGGAACAAAGCGATCGGCACTGTCCTGGGTTTTTACTTTCTGGCTGTTTTTCTGAAATTGACCATAACCGTGGTGCCTGGGATCGAGTGGCGCGGCGCAGCAGATATTTTGGCGGTAGGTTCTTATCTTAGTGGTGTCATTCCCCTGTTCGGCATTTCGTTGCTGGAACTCGGCGTTATCGGTAGAGGAAAAACAGCGGACGAGAAAATGAAACTGCACTTTATTTTGCTGACTGGCTTCCTGGTGGTTGCTCATGTGGCAATGATATTTGGCATGGTCAATCCGGTCATTATGGGCTGGGATCCTAACGGTATGAATATGGGGAATATGAAGATGTAAGCAAGGGATGGCAACGTGTAAGGACACTTCCTTACTTAATATATATCACCAGCTTGGGGGGCGCTAGGAAGCGCCCTTTTCATAGTTAAGAACATCGTTTGCCGTAACAGAGGAATAAAGCAGCTGTTTCCTGAAATTACATATATGATGGAACGGCTATCAATACTAACAACCAAGGGGTGTTGAAAATTGGTGCAACCCAAAGTTTTGATCGTCGATGACGACGTTAAGATCGCAAAATTGCTACAGAGTTATTTTGAAAATGAAAGTTTCATCACCTATCTGGCCCACGATGGGTTTCAGGCTTTGGCGCTGGTGCGCGACAAGAAGCCGGACATCCTGGTGCTGGATTTGATGTTGCCGGGAATGAATGGCTGGGACGTGTGCCGTCAAATGCGCAAGGAAAATGATATTCCCATCTTGATGTTGACTGCGCGGGATGAGGAAACCGACCGGTTAATCGGCCTGGAAATGGGCGCAGACGACTATGTGACCAAACCTTTCAGTCCCAGGGAAGTGGTTGCCAGGGCTAAGGTCATCCTCCGCCGGCTGCAGCGTACTGTCGCCAAACCGGAGGCAATCAAGGCTGGGGATTTGCTGATTGACACTGAAGGACATATGGTTTTTCTGCAGGGAATAGCGCTGGAATTGACGCCTACCGAGTTCAAGATTCTGGAGATTTTGGCGACCAATCAAGGTAGAGTTTACAGCCGGTTGCAGATCGTAGAACAGGTCCAGGGATATGCTTTTGAAGGTTATGAGCGCACTATTGACGGTCATATCAAAAATTTGCGCCGCAAGATAGAGGAAAATCCACGGGAACCGCGTTACATTCAGACGGTATATGGGGTTGGCTATAAGTTCGCCGGTGATTGCCATGCATAGTATTGTCTGGCGGATAACCGGTCTGATGTTTTTGACCATTTTGGCTACCGTGTTGGTACTGGTATTTCTGGCCAACCATCAGATGGCTATGTCATTTCAGGAATATCTGACTATCCAGCATGTGACCTCTGGCTATATGACCGGAGAACCGGAAAAAATATTCATGGAATCGATCCACCGGTCATTGTACGGCGTTGGCGGCGTCATTTTATTGGCTGGGCTTTTGGCCAGCTATCTGCTGGCCAAAAGTATTACAGTGCCGATTCGTAAGATGAGCAGTGCAGTTGACGCCATAAGTAAAGGGGAATATGGCCGAAAGGTGGATATTGTTTCCCAGGACGAGGTCGGTAAGTTAGCGCTGGCTTTTAACGACATGTCGCAGTCGTTGGAATACGGAATTCAGCTTAGACAACGCTTTTCCGCGGATATCGCCCATGAACTTAATACGCCACTGGCCATTATCCAGGGGAATCTGGAAGGCATGCTGGAGGGGGTAGTGGAACGTGGTGACGAGCAACTGAGTTCACTATATGAAGAAACCATTCACCTTAATCGAATGATTAAGGATCTAAGGGATTTGACGCTGGCTGAAGCTGGTCAGCTAACACTGGAAAAAGCCCCGACTGACATCAATGTTTTAATCAGCCGGGCCATAAATATGCTGGAACCGGCTTTAGAGGAAAAACAGATTGTAGTCGAAAAGCAGCTTCAGTCAGCGCCGTATCTAAACGTGGACGCCGGACGGATAAATCAGATTTTGTACAATCTTTTGACAAACGCACTTCGGTATACCCCAATAGGCGGGACGATGACCGTTACAACCATGCTGGCTATGAACAAAGGGAAACAGTGGCTGCAAATCATGATTGCCGACAGTGGCTCTGGCATTGCTGGCGAAGACTTGCCGTACATTTTCGAACACTTCTTCCGGGGTGATAGATCTCGCGACAGAAAAAGCGGTGGATCGGGCATTGGTCTGGCTATCGTAAAGCAACTCGCGGAGACCCATGGCGGTTTTGTAGAGGTGGCAAGCGAGCCTGGCAAAGGCAGCAGTTTTTTTGTCTGGTTGCCTTTACCAATTAAAGCATGAAGGATTCATAGTAGTGGACGGAGTATGCTTAAAATAGCAGAATAATTTTTGCTGATGACCGGTTTTTAAGAGTTAACGGATTGACGTTTTCCCCAGTGAAATGGTAATATAGATATATAATACTATACTGGTATTGTATACATTGGGACGAGGGAGCAGCTATGCAATTCAATCAGGCTACGGATTATGCATTTCGGACGGCGCTGCATTTGGCCCAATTGCCGCCGGATTCAGTGGTTAATGGCCAGACTTTGGCGGCCAAAGAAGCTATTCCACCCCGGTTCTTGTTGAAAATTATGCGTTCATTGATCCAGGCTGGGCTGGTCAGATCGTATCGCGGTGTGGAAGGTGGCTTTGGCCTCGCCAGACCGTCGGACGAGATCAGTTTGCTGGATATTGTCATAGCTATGGAAGGTCCGATAGCCATTCATCGCTGTTTGGCCGACCGGCAGGCCTGCAACAAGCATTGTTGTCAGGAATGTCCGGTACACGCGACCTTGGGCCGATTGCAGGAAACGTTTGTTGACGGTTTGCGCGACATGACCCTGACCAAATTGATCGAGCAACAAAGAATCACCAGGGAGGTGATACCGTCCTAGGCAATTTTCTACACAAGATGATTGATTAAGGAGGGTCGTAATGGAAGCACTACTTTTAGCACGCTGGCAATTCGGGGTGACAACCACCTATCACTTTTTATTTGTACCGCTGACGCTTGGACTGTCAATACTGGTGGCGGTCATCGAGACGATGTATGTCCGGACCGGCAATGAGATGTATAAGAAGATGGCCCAGTTTTGGGGCAAGTTATTTTTGATCAATTTTGCGCTGGGCGTGGCGACCGGTCTGGTTCAGGAATTCCAGTTTGGGATGAACTGGTCGGGGTATTCCCGGTTTATGGGTGATATATTTGGCGCGCCGTTGGCGCTGGAAGCGCTGACAGCATTTTATCTGGAATCGGTTTTTATTGGTTTGTGGATTTTCGGCTGGAACAGGTTGTCCAAAAGAATGCATGCCACTACTATCTGGTTGGTCGCGTTCGCTACTAATCTTTCGGCACTCTGGATTCTGGTGGCCAATTCTTTCATGCAGTCGCCAGTGGGTTTTGTGTTGCGCCATGGCCGTGCTGAAATGAATGATTTCGGGGCGGTGTTAACCAATGGTTATGTATGGAACCAGTATCCTCACACTTTACTGGCTGGTTTGACTACCGCCGGTGTGTTTGTCATGGCAATCAGTGCTTATCATCTGCTGCGCAAAAATCAGTTGGACTTTTTCCGGCTGTCGTTTAAAATAGGCCTGACCTTTGCGCTAGTCGCCAGTTTGCTGGTAGCAGGAGCAGGCCACCGTCAGGCCCAATTTGTAGCCCATGCTCAGCCGATGAAAATGGCGGCTATGGAAGCGCTGTGGGAATCTGCTAACCCTGCCCCCTTCTCCTTGATGGCGGCGGTCGACCAGGAAAAAGAGACCAATTCCGCCGACATAGAAGTGCCTGGTGGGTTGTCTTTTTTAATCAACAACTCTTTTACCGGTGAAGTTAAGGGAATCAAGGATCTTCAGACTGAGTACAGCGCAAAATATGGCCCAGGCAACTATGTTCCTGATGTTCCCATGGTCTACTGGAGTTTCCGGATAATGGTGATTACCGGTAGCTGGCTGGTGTTCATCACTTTCCTCTGCGCATATCTGCTCAGAAAAAATCGCTTGGAGAACAATCCTTGGGTCCTCAGGGCGGCATTATATTCTCTACCTATTCCTTATATCGCCAACTCGGCTGGTTGGGCGGTGACCGAACTGGGACGCCAGCCGTGGATTGTTTTCGGTCTGCAGCGAGTGAACCAGGCTGTATCACCGATGGTATCCGCAGGTGCTATCTGGACTTCGCTATTAGGGTTCGCGCTGCTTTATTGTGCGCTGGCTGTGGTCGGCATCTATTTGCTGGCCAAATATGCCAGGCTAGGACCGGTGGATAGCCAGCCTAAACTGGCGGCCATTCCGGCGAAGGAGGCGACGTTATGGAACTGAATGTAATTTGGTTTTGTTTACTGACTGTTTTGTTTATCGGCTTCTTTTTCCTGGAGGGATTCGATTATGGTGTCGGCATTTTACTGCCTTTCCTGGGGAAAAATGATCTGGAGCGACGGATTATCTTAAACACCATCGGACCGGTATGGGACGGTAACGAGGTGTGGATGATCACCGCCGGTGGCGCGATGTTTGCTGCCTTTCCCAACATGTACGCTACGTTGTTCAGCGGCTTTTACCTGGCGTTGTTTTTGATGCTGGTAGCGCTGATCCTGCGAGTGGTGGGGTTTGAGTTCCGCAGCAAAGATGATCGGCCGCTGTGGCGCAGTACCTGGGACTGGCTAATTTGCTTTGGCAGTTTTGTGCCGGCTTTGTTATGGGGCGTTACGGTGACTAATCTCATCCAGGGCTTGCCGATTGATGCCAATATGCAGTATATCGGGTCATTTTTTGATCTGCTCAGCCCTTACACGTTGGTCGGCGGGGCGGCCTTCCTACTGGTTTTCATTTATCACGGCGCCGTTTATCTTACTCTGAAAACCGAGGGCGAGTTGGCCGAACGGGCTCGTCAGGTAGCGTTACGCTTCGGTATTGGGACCGCTGTCTTTTGCCTCGGGCTGGTGGGCTTAACCTATGTCAAGACCGACCTGTTCAACAGTCTGGGAGCGGGGATAACCTTATGGCTGGCTGTGGCTGCGTTTGTAATATCGTATCTATTGGTCTTCATCCGTCGCTTGGGCTGGGCTTTCGGCGCCAGCGGCCTGACCATTGTTTTTACCACCATCGCTTTTTTCTGGGGGCTTTTCCCGCGGCTGATGGTATCTACTCTGAATCCTGCCTGGAGCCTGACAATCTACAATGCGTCATCCAGTCCCTACACTTTGAAACTGATGACTATTGCCGCATTTCTTCTCGTACCGGTGATTTTGATCTACCAGGGCTGGACGTATTGGGTTTTTCGCCACCGGGTTACTGCCAAACAACTTGATTATTGATAACTAACCATGTCACGGGGCTGACGAATCCGCAAGCGGTTCCGTCAGCCCCGAGTGCTTTGGAGGGGTCATGGGCAATACGGCTTTACTAAAAGAGATCCGCAAGAATAAATGGCTATTTGGTCTGCTCGTCGGCAGTGGCTTGGCGGGCGGATTGGCCGCTATTTTCCAAGCCTATTATCTGGCTGACATTGTGAACGGTGCTTTTCTCGGCGGGATGGGTCTCTCCGGTCTCAGTTCCTGGCTGACTGTTTTGTTGTTGGCTATAAGTGTTCGGGCCTTTTTTATTTGGGCCCAGGAACGTGTTGGCTTTCTGCTGGCAGCCCGGATAAAAACAGATTTACGCCAGCGGCTTCTGGCGAGGCTGTTTATGGCCGGGCCGGTATACGTCGATCAGGAACGCAGCGGCGAACTGATCAACACGCTGACCGCCGGGATGGAGAGCCTGGACGCTTATTTTGCCAAATATTTGCCCCAATTAGCCAGCGCGCTGCTTTTGCCGGTGGCTATTTTGGCGGTGGTGTTTTCATTGGATATTACCGCAGGGTTAATCATGCTCGTGACCGCGCCGCTCATTCCGCTGTTTATGATGTTGATTGGCGGTTGGGCAGCCAGTATTCAACGACGGCAATGGACAGTGCTCAGCAGGTTGAGCGGACATTTTTTTGATGTGCTCAAAGGGCTGACAACGTTGAAGATATTCGGCCGCAGCGCCGAACAAGTGGAAGTAATATCCCGGCTGAGCGAACAGTTTCGTGAGACTACGCTCGGTGTGCTCAAGGTGGCTTTCTTGTCAGCTTTGGCGCTGGAACTTTTAACTACTCTCAGTACTGCCTTGGTAGCGGTGGTCGTTGGGCTGAAATTATTATTCGGCAAGCTTTACTTTCATCAGGCTTTTTTTGTTCTTCTCTTGGCACCGGAATATTATCTGCCGCTGCGCCTGCTGGGCAGCCGGTTTCATGCCGGCCTGGCAAGTAGTAGTGCGGCTGAGAGAATCTATGGCATTTTAAATGATGTGGAGCGGCCGCCAAAGCAGCAAGGGCAAGAACTATCAGACAGTAGTGGTCTGATTACTGTCAGTTTTGACCAAGTTACTTTCAGTTATGCCGAGCGGCCTGCTCTGCGCTCGGTGTCTTTTAGTGTTGGGCCGGGTGAATGCCTGGCGTTGGTGGGTCCGAGCGGCGCTGGCAAAAGCACAATAACTGATCTGCTGCTTGGATTTATTGAGCCGTCCGGCGGATCGATCAGTGTCAATGGTCAGGCTTTGACCGGGTTGAACCGGCAGGAATGGTTGAAGCATGTTGCCTATGTGCCGCAATTTCCTTACTTGTTTCCGGGAACAGTGGCTGACAACATCAGCTTTGGCATGGCAGGAACACAAGCTGCGGTGGAGATTGCCGCCCGGGACGCTGGTGCCCACGAGTTTATCAGCCTCTTGCCGCAAGGGTATGCCACGCTGATTGGTGAAGGCAGCCGAAGTTTGAGCGGCGGCGAGGTTCAGCGCATCGCCATTGCCAGGGCTTTTTTCAAGAATGCACCGTTATTGATCCTTGACGAGGCCACCACGGGATTGGATCCACAAAATGAAGCGACTGTGCGTGAGGCTTTTTTTCGATTGATGGCTGATAAAACGGTGGTTGTCATTGCCCACCGCCTGTCTACCGCCTGTCGGGCCGACCGGATCTTGGTGCTGGAGCAGGGGATGGTAGCCCAGATCGGAAGTCACCAGGAATTGATAGTTAAGCAGGGGCTTTATTCACGGCTGGCTACTGCCTATAGAGGTGCGACATGAGGATCTTTATGCGTCTGATGAAGATTGTTGCGCCGGCCTGGTTGGCCATGCTGGCCGCAACGCTGCTGGCTTTGGTCACAGTGACTGCCAATGTCGGCCTACTGACGACCGCGGCTTTCCTGATATCGGCTGCGGCGCTACATCCGCCGCTGTCGGTGCTGTCGCCGGCGATTGTCGGTGTGCGGTTTTTTGGGTTGACTCGCGCGGTAGCCCGATATCTGGAAAGATATTTAGCCCATGACGTTACCTTTCGGCTGCTCAGCAGGATCAGGGTGTGGTGCTATCGGGCGCTGGAGCCTCTGGTACCGACAGGTTTGGCCGGAATAACAAACGCCGAGCTGTTTAGCCGGGTGGTACATGAAGTCGAGGTATTGCAGTATTTCTATCTCCAGGTTATGCTGCCTCCAGCTGTGGCCATACTGGCGTTGCTTGTACTGGCTTTGTTGCTGGCGCATTTCGCAATTGCTTTTTCCGCGTTACTGGTGGCGGGATTTCTGGCAGTCGGCGTAGTTCTACCGGTTATTCTCAACCGTCATAGCGGGAACTCAGACGAAAATTTGCCGCTAGCCCAGGCTCGGCTGGTAGCAACGCTGGCTGGTGGAATCAGGGGAATGCGTGATTTGATGGCGTTTGGCCAGGTTGATAGCCATCTCACCCAGGTAGCAGACGCTGCCACCGAATATGCCAGGTGGCAGGAACGTAGCGCCAATCTTAGTGGATTGGCTGATGCTGGTGGCAATCTGATCATGAATCTGACGATGGTTGGGGCGGTTATTATTGCCGTTCCTTTGATAGCCGCCGGACGATTGGACGGGGTATATCTTGCCGTAGTGGCGCTGGGGATTCAGAGTGGGTTTGAGGCAGTGCTGCCTTTGGCTGCAGGTTGCCGTCGCTGGCATGAGGTGCGGGCTGCCGCCGGGCGGCTGTTTGCTCTTCTCGACGCTGAACCGTTGGTGACTGCCTCCCCCAGCATGGCTGGTTTGCCGCCTCGATATGATCTGTCGGTCGAGAACGTCACATTTCGCTATCCGAATAGCCCGAATGTGGTTATTGACGACTTATCTTTCTATTTGCCGGACGGTGGCCGACTGGCGATTGTCGGGCCAAGCGGGTCTGGTAAAAGCACCTTGCTGTCGTTATTGGTGAGATTCTGGAATTATGACAGCGGCCATATTCGGCTGGGGGGAAAGGACATCGGCGATTACCAGCCCAAGGCATTGCGAGATACTGTTGGCGCTGTTTTGCAAAATGACTATGTCTTTAATGCCACGTTGGGTGACAATATCCAGCTGGCCAGGCCCGGCGCCAGTCTGGACGAAATTTTGGCGGCTGCAAACCAGGCGGCGCTCGGCGAGTTAATTCAGAGTTTGCCGTTGGGGCTGGAAACCATGGTGGGAGAGAATGGCCAGGGGCTGTCGGGCGGGCAGCGGCGGCAAGTTTCCATCGCCCGGGCATTGCTGAAGAATCCTCCGCTGCTGATTCTCGATGAACCAACAGCCGGACTTGACCCGGTAACTGAACGGGAGATTATGAATCTGCTTGAAAAGCTGATGATTGGTCGTACAACTATTATCATTACCCATCGACTGACCGGACTGGATAACATGGACGAAATCCTGGTGCTTAATCAGGGAAAGGTGGTGGAACGGGGTCGGCAGGCGGAGCTCTTGGCACAAAAAGGCTGGTTTTATGATATGCGCTGTTTGCAGAATGATATTTTTATGTGATAAAAAAACTAATTGAGAGTTTGTCTAAACTCTGGTGTAATATAGTTGTAGTGGCCTGATAGTTGCTGTGGTCGAATCATGCCGGATAGGAGCAGATATGTTAGATTTTCAATTGCAAGTTTTCAAATGTGTAGTGGACAAGAAGAGCTTTTCCCTGGCAGCCCAGGAGATGCATTTGACCCAGTCGGCGGTCAGTCAGCAAATACAAAACTTGGAGAGTCATTTCGGCGTCAGGTTGTTTGACCGACTTCATCGCCGGATCATGCTGACTGAAGCGGGAAAGGCTCTTTATCCCTACGCCGTAAGTCTCGAACGTCTTTATCAGCAGGCCGATAAAACCATGCAGGGACTGATGGACGAGATCACCGGCCGGTTGGATATCTCCGCTAGTCTTACGATCGGCGAATATTTGCTGCCGAAATTGTTGGTCGAGTTTAGCCGATTGTATCCGCTGGTGAATGTCGCCATGGATATCGAAAATACCGAGAAAGTGATTGCTAAGGTGCTCGACGGTAGTGTCGGATTCGGTTTTGTCGAAGGACTGTATGAACCGGTGCCAACGCTAACAGATATTCGCTGCCAGGGCGATCACCTGGTGATTATTGCTTCGTCTGACAGGCCAATTTCCTGTGGCGAAAGTCCGCCATTATCTGTTTTGCTGTGTGAGCGCTGGGTACTGAGGGAACCAAGCTCCGGAACCCGCAATGTGTTTGAGCAATTTGTGAATAATCATGGCGGCAGATCGTCTTCGCTTAACATTATTATGGAGCTCAGCAGCACTGAGGCGATTAAAAGCGTGGTTAAAGCCGGATTGGGGCTAGGGGTTATGTCCTGGCTGGCAGTGGAAGCTGAAGTCGACCGTGGTGAATTGGCTGTGCTTCCGATTCGCGAGGGCTTAATTACCAGAAACTTTACTGTGCTTCAGAACCGCGGCAAGTTTCAAACACGAACCGGGGAAATATTCGGCAAGTTTATTACGGAAAAGATATGCCCGCTAAACCAGGAATAGATTAAGTAATATTCTCCATAGCTTTAGTTTGTTATGGTGGCAGGAAGATAAACTGTCTATCTGGAACTAAATGATTGGTTGGAACTATTGTAAAGGGCTAAGAAGAACATGCATGAAATGGCTATTGCCCAGAGTATCCTGGATATTACCATGGATACCGCCGCCCGCTCAGGAGCTAAAAAAGTTACCTGTATCAAATTGTTAATTGGACAGATGACTCAAGTGGAGCCGGAAGCCCTGCGGTTTTGTTTTTCTGCCATGGCAGCAGGATCGTTAGCAGCCGGGGCGGAGTTGGAGATTACCATTGTGCCGCTTGTCGGCCATTGCCGGGACTGCGGCGGGGAGTATCTGATCGAGAACTTTCGCTTTTTATGTTCGGCTTGCGGTTCCGCTGCTCTTGAACTGATATCCGGCCGGGAACTCCGGGTGGAGTATTTGGAGGTGGATTAGTGCAAATAGAGGTTATGACCAATATCTTGGATAAAAACGACAAACTGGCCGCTGAAAACAATGCGCTACTTTCCCAGCACGGCATCTTTACTTTAAACCTACTGGGTTCGCCTGGGTCTGGAAAAACTTCGTTGCTGGAATTGACCATTACGGCTTTGCGGAATGACATCCGCATGGCGGTGATTGAAGGCGATCTTTTCACCGCCAAGGATGCGGACCGCATCGCCTGCCACGGGGTGCCGGTGGTCCAGATTAATACCGGAGGCGGCTGCCACCTGGACGCTAGCATGGTTAAAACAGCGTTGGACAAGCTGGATTTGACAGCTTTGGATTTGATTATTATCGAAAATGTCGGCAATTTGGTCTGCCCCGCTGAATTCAATATCGGGGAAGACGCAAAAGCCACCGTTCTCAGTATAACCGAAGGCGAGGATAAACCGCTAAAGTACCCGCTGGTGTTTAAACAAGCAGGTGTCGTGGTGCTGAATAAAATTGATCTGTTGCCTTATACCAGTTTTGACATGGCAGCTGCAACAGAAGATATTGTCAGTCTTAATCCTCAGGTGGTTTTAGTCACTGCTTCCTGCCGGAGCGGCGAAGGATTGGAAGGTTGGTACGACTGGCTGAAGCGACAGCTGGCCGCAAAAAGAAGTGCAACTGTACGTCCTTAACCTGATGCTGCTGGCCGATAGTGTTCATATGTCGGCTACTGATGGAATCTATCGCTATTTCTAATTTTACAGAATCACGCTCGTACTTTAGAATTGATAGTGTTAGGCGAATAAAGCTGAGAAGGTGGAAGTTCGTCTTGGTCTGCTATTTAGGGGGGTGAGGATGTGTATGTAGTAACAGTTGATGAAGAAGTTTGCGTTGGGTGCGGGGAATGTGTAACCGCGTGTCCAGCGCAACTTTTTACTTTGCAGGACGGCAAGGCAACGGTTGGCAATGACGATTGTCTGGGCTGCCAAAGTTGTGCTGAGATATGCCCGGTAGGGGCTATTAAGGTGGAAGAATTTTAGACGGCTGTCGATAAAGGCCCAGCCTGGGGTTCTTCAATAATCTGATTTTAGTTATATATAATAGAGGAGGGACAGCAATGGGTGACAGAAAGACTCCGCTGCTGGACGAACTGGAAAAAGGCGACTGGCCAAGTTTCGTCACTGAGATTAAACGGGCTGCGGCTAAGAACCAAGGGGCCGCAGATCTCTTAGCCCAGCTAGAATGTTCCTATGAGGAGAAGATTGGGCACTGGAAACACGGCGGAATTGTGGGCGTCAAGGGTTACGGCGGGGGTGTTGTCGGCCGCTATTCCGACGAACCGGAGAAGTTCCCCAATATCAGAGAGTTTCATACCATCCGCGTCAACCAGCCGGCCGGATTCTTTTATACTGCGAAGAAACTGCGTCAGTTGACTGCTATCTGGGATAAATACGGTAGTGGTCTGTATAATATGCATGGCTCAACCGGCGACTGTATTCTGCTCGGGACGTCCACCGAAAATCTCCAGCCTTGTGTGGATGAATTGGCTGAAATCGGTTTTGATCTCGGCGGCTCTGGTGGTGCTATGCGCACTTTGGGCTGCTGCGTGGGGCAGGCCCGCTGCGAGAAAGCCTGTATTGACAGTATGGGAATTGTTCACGAATTGACACTACATTACCAGGAAGTCATTCACCGGCCATCTTGGCCGTATAAGTTTAAAATCAAGGTATCGGCTTGCCCCAATGACTGCGCAGCGGCATCGGCCCGCTCCGACTTAGCGGTTATGGGCATGTGGCGCGATTCCATCATCATCGATGATGAGGCTGTGCGTCAAACGGTGGACGGCGGGTTTGACATCTTTAATCGCGTTATCCGTAAATGCCCCAGCGAGGCGCTGGATTGGAACCAGGAAGAAAAGAGGCTTATTGTCCGGCCGGAAGACTGCGTGCATTGCATGAACTGCGTCAATATGCTACCGCGGGCTATCAGCATCGGCCACCAGCGTGGCGCTACTCTGCTGATCGGCGGCAAGGCGCCGGTAGTCAAGGGCGCGATGATCGGCTGGGTGCTAGTTCCGTTTATGTCTATGGAGCCGCCATATACTGAATTGAAGGAAATCATCGACAAGATCACTGACTGGTGGGCTGATCATGCCAAGAACCGTGAGCGGGTGGGTGAGCTTATCGATCGTCTGGGGCTGGCAGTGTTCTTGGATGCCATCGGCTTGAAACCGCTGCCGCAAATGGTCCGCGCGCCGCGCAGCAACCCTTATATTTTCTGGAAAACCGAGGAGGTGGAGCGTCGTGGCTAAAACAGATTTTGGGCCTCCCGACTACAGGGAAATGATTCCCCCGATTATCAGGGAGAACTATGGAGACTGGAAATATCACACCGTGCCCCGCCCCGGGGTACTGATGCATGTCAGCCAAAGCGGCGCAGTGCTGCACTCGGTGCGGGTGGCGTCACCTCGCCTGGTGAGTAGTGATTGGATCAACGATATCTGCGATATTGCCGAAAAGTATTGTGCGGGCTATCTTAGGTTCACCACCCGTAACAATGTCGAATTTCTCGTGGCTGATGAAACCCGACTGCAACCACTGATCGATGAACTGGATGAGCGGAACTATCTCATCGGCGGCGTAGGGTTGTCAATAAGCAACGTGGTTCATACTCAGGGGTGGATTCATTGTAAGAGCGCGGTTACTGATGCCTCGGGGATCACCAAAAGCATCATGGACGAGATGACCGGTTATTTTACGGGCAAGGTCAAAGTGCCGGCAAGGCTGCGGATTGCTGTGGCTTGTTGTGTGAATATGTGTGGTGCCTGCCATTGCTCGGATATCGCTATTGTCGGTATTCACCGCACTGTACCCCAGGTTAATGATGAAATGGTCAGCCGGGTCTGCGAGATCCCGACCACCATCGCTTCCTGCCCGACTGGTGCTATTCGCCCCAACCCTAAGACGAAAAGTGTGGAAATTAATCCTGATAAGTGTATGATGTGTGGAAATTGTACGTCGGTCTGCCCGGCGATCAAGATTATGGATCCGGTGAACGACGGCGTGTCTATCTGGGTCGGCGGCAAGGTTTCCAACGCCCGGACCGCACCGATGTTTTCCCGACTGGCAATTCCCTATATCCCCAACGAGCCACCTCGCTGGTCCAGCGTGACTGCCGCAGTGAAAAGCCTTGTGGAAATATGGGCCGCAAATGCCCGGGATGGGGAACGGATGGGCGAATGGATCAACCGTATCGGTTGGGAACGATTTTTTGACATGACCGGACTGCCGTTCACCGACAAACATCTCGATGATTTTACTCATGCTACGACCACTTTCCGTTCCACTACTCAATTCAAATTCTGATTGCTGACAGCTGCCATTTCTAAGCAAGGGAGGGTATGTTGCATGTTGTTTTTCATCGGACAGGTATTACCGTATATTGCCGCTACAGTGTTTATTGGCGGTATGGCCTGGAGGCTGACCAGCTGGTTAAAAACGCCAGCGCCTTACCCGATTACCTTGTTCCCGGCGCCTACTTCATCGATCGCACGCTTTGGCGCCATCGGCCGTGAACTGTTGTTTTTCAGCAGCCTGCGCCGGGGCGACCAGGGTCTGTGGATTTGGGCTTGGTTGATGCATATCTCACTGGCGATGATCATCGCTGGGCATATTGTGGGCATTTACTATTTGACCCATCAGTTCACTCTTATCGGCCTTTCGGAAGCCGCCAGCTCCAGTTTGTCCGCTTCGCTGGGCACCGTTTCCGGCGTCGGTTTCTTTGCGGCACTGGTGGTGCTATTTTATCGGCGTACAGCCATCCCGGAAGTCAAACGGCTGTCCGATCCGGCTGACTATTTCGAACTGCTCTTGCTGATGACCATCGTGGTAACCGGCATGCACATGCGGGTGACTTCACTGGCGGAGGAAGTAAACCTGGTGGATATCCGTACATATCTGGGCGGCTTGCTGGCCCTTAGGCCAGTGCCTATACCTGAGCAATGGATTTTTGTCAGTCATTTTTTCCTGGTTAACGTATTGCTGATTTATTTACCTTTTTCCAAAATGGTGCATATGGCCGGGTTTTTCGTCAACAGAATATTGCTGACCAAGCCGGCCCCGAGTTATCCGGTACAGGGCGCTGTGGACCGCGTTGCCGCACCAGTCAAGGGGGTGAGCAGTAATGGGTAAATCGCCGCTGCATATGGCCAAAGAGAAAGACGTGACTGCTCTCGGTTTTTCAATGACGGCTGAACCCAAGCAGCGATTTCAGGCGCTGGCCAAACTGGGGCAACTGCGGCAATCGCTGCGGTCGCTGGTGGTCATGCTGGAAACCTGCACCAAGTGCGGCCGCTGCGCTGAACAGTGCCACAGTTATCTTGGAACTCAGGACTATTACAACTTCCCGGCGGCGAGGGCCGAACTATTGCGCCGTGTTTATAAACGTTATTTCACCCTCCAGGGCAGACTGTTCGGGCGGTTTGCCGGGGCTGAAGACTTTGATGCCGAAACGCTGGACAAGTGGCTGACCTATTTTTATCAGTGCAATGAATGCCGGCGGTGTGCCCTGTTTTGCCCCTTTGGCATTGATACGGCTGAAGTCACTATCGCCGCGCGGCATATCCTGTCGGAGCTCGGCATTATCCCCCGGTTTATGCAGGGGATTGCCGCCAATATGGCCAAAACCGGCAACAATATGGGTATCCCGGAACCGGCTCTGCGTGATACCGTAGAATTTATGGAAGATGAACTGCGAGAAGAAACAGGAATTGATATCAAGATACCGGTGGATAAACCCGGTTCGGCGGTACTCTATATTCCTTCGTCTGCGGATTTTTTCACCAATGTCGACACCATGCTCGGCGTGGCCAAGCTGTTTCATCATCTGGGCTGGAACTGGACCATATCGTCCGCCATGCTCGAAGCCGCCAATTTCGGGTTGTTGTTTAACATGGACGTCATGAAGGAGCATAATCGCCGAATGGTAACTGCCGCCAAGGCGCTGGGCGCCCAGCTCGTGGTTCAGGGCGAGTGCGGCCATGGCTGGCGGGCCGCTAAGATGTATACCGCGGCGATTAATGGACCGGTGCCTTTTGCCATCAGACATATTCATGAAGTGACGGCAGAGTGCATTGATGAGTTGCCGCTCAACAAGCTGCCGCTGCGCGCGACGCTGCATGACCCCTGCAATTATGCCCGGGCCGGTGATTTGATCGAACAGCCCCGTAAAATTCTGCGGGCGGTTGTCCAGGAGTTTGTTGAAATGACTCCGAATCGCGAGGAGAATTTCTGCTGCGGCGGTGGCTCGGGGCTGCTGATGGAAGAGATGAAAGATATTCGCATGCAACTTGGTAGGAAAAAGGCCGAACAGATTATGGCTCTGGGGAAACTCGATTATCTGGTTATTCCTTGCTCGATTTGCAAAGCACAGATCCCTGCGGTGATGGATCATTACGGCGTGAAGGATCTGGCGATGGGCGGACTGATGGATTTGGTGGGTAAAGCGTTGGTTCTGAAATAGGCCGGTTAAATAGGATAAACAGGGAGGTTGACTCAAATGGCTTTTATTCAGATAAAAGACAATCAGATTGAGCTTGATGAAGACGGTTTTTTAATGAATCCTGATGATTGGAATGAAGATCTGGTGGCTTACTTTGCCAAGCAGGAAGAGGTCGGCGAGGTGACCGAAAATCATTGGAAAGTTATCAATTATCTGCGGGACTATTTTAAGAAATTCGGCGTTGCGCCAATGGTCCGCAAACTTTGCAAGGAAACTGGATTTTCTCTTACGGAAATATATGGACTGTTCCCATCCGGTCCAGGTAAGGGAGCCTGTAAACTTGCCGGTATTCCCAAACCGACCGGCTGTGTGTAATTTTTCTTGGTGGACATGAGGCGGGTCGGAATTTATTCCGGCCCTTTTCTTGTTTGCAACTAAAGTTGCACAAGGATATTGGGTTATTATGGCAGCGAGATGCTTTTCCTGGGGGAAAAACTAAATTGTGTACATGCTTCCATAGGATATTTTGCAGGAAGGTCTTGTCCCGGTGCCGAAACATTAAATGATAAAAATATCGGCGTCACCGCGCGGCGCCGGATGATTCAACAAGGCAGAGCCAAAGAGCTCTCGGTTGAGTGAGTCTTACGCGGACGGTGCGGCGAAAAAATTCAGAATAGTTTGAAGGCTTTGATAGGGAGGGATTGCCGCTTGCGCGGTTGCGGGATTTTCAAATAAGCACTTGTAAGCTATCTTTGTTATATCAGCATATGGGAGGCGTGGGGTGTGAAAACAAAAGATTCTATGTGGGATTTATTTCAGCGACGAGGCTTGAGCAGACGATCTTTCCTAAAAACATGCATAACACTTACCGGCATTTTGGGACTGTCGCCCTCCATGTTGGCAGATGTGGTCGCCGCCGCCGAGAAGAATGCTCTACCGGTGGTTATTTGGCTGCATGGCCACGAATGTACCGGTTGCGACGAGTCTTTTATCCGGTCGCAGTCGCCAATGGCATCAGATGTACTGTTGAACATGATATCGCTGGAGTATAGCGACACCTTGTCCGCCGCATCCGGCGAGCAATTCGAAAAACATCTCAAAGAGACAATGGAAAAATACGCCGGCAAATATATTCTGGCGACTGAAGGCGGAGTGCCGCTGGCTGAAGACGGCATCTACTGCATGGTAGGCGGGCGGCCATATGTTACGGTACTCAAAGAAGTGGCCGAGAACGCCGCCGCCATCATCGAATACGGGTCTTGCGCTTCTTGGGGCGGAATTCAGGCCGCCAGACCAAATCCAACCAATTCGGTGGCGGTAAGTGACGTCGTCAGCGGCAAACCAATTATCAATGTGCCTGGCTGTCCGCCGATTCCGGAAGTGATGACCGCGGTGGTGATGCATTATGCCCTGTTTGGCGAAATACCGCCTCTTGACAGTCAAGGACGGCCTAAGCAATTCTATGGTAACCGCATCCATGACACTTGTTACCGCCGGGCGTTCTTCGATTCGGGCATGTTTGTGGAGAAATTCGACGATGCCGGCGCCAAAGCTGGCTGGTGTTTATATAAGATGGGCTGTCGCGGTCCTTCCAGCTATAATTCCTGCGGAAATATGCGCTGGTGGAATGGACTGTCTTATCCCATTCAGTCAGGTCACGGCTGTATTGGCTGCAGTAGCAAAGGTTTCTGGGATAATGATCCCTTTTACCAGCGGTTGCCGAATATCCCCGTCCCCAAAACCATCACTACCGCTGACGAGGTCGGCATGGTCGCCGTCGGCGCAGCAGTGGCTGGCGTAGTTGCTCACGGAGCGATATCGGCGGTGCAAAAAAATAAGCGCCAGACCGAAAAGCATGACGACAATGTAAGGGGGCCGCAGGCATGAAACGAGTTGTAGTCGATCCCGTAACCCGTATCGAAGGACACTTACGGGTGGAAATCAAAGTAGATGAAGCTAGCGGCAAAGTGCAGGACGCGCTGTCCAGCGGCACTGCCTGGCGTGGCATCGAATTAGTGGTAAAAGATCGTGATCCCCGCGATGCCTGGGCATTTGTTCAGCGAATTTGCGGTGTATGTACCACCGCGCACGCGTTGTCCTCGCTGCGGGCGGTGGAAGATGCCCTGAGTATTGAAATTCCCAAAAACGCAAACTATATCCGTAATATTATGGCAGCCACTCAAAATGTCCATGACCATCTGGTGCATTTTTATCATTTGCACGCCCTGGACTGGGTCAGTCCGGTGGAAGCCCTCAAGGCCGACCCTGCAGCCACCGCCGCCTTGCAGAATACCGTTCTGGAGAAATATCAGCTGCCTGTGACCGGACCGCAGGATTTTAATTTTGATGCCTATCCCAAGGACTTTCCCAAAGCGACGTCTACTTATTTCGCCGCCGTTCGGGACAAAGTCAAAAAGATTGTTGAAAGCGGCCAACTGGGCATATTCGCCGGCCACTACTGGGATCATCCCGATTACACCGTGTTGCCGCCAGAGGTTCATCTTATGGCTGTGGCTCATTACCTCAACATGCTCGACCGTCAGCGGGAGATTGTTGTGCCGCATGTGGTTTTTGGCGGTAAGAATCCTCATCCGCATTATATTGTCGGCGGCATGCCCTGTTCCATCTCGATGAATGACATGAACGCCCCGGTCAATAGCGAACGGCTGGCGTTAGTGGATCAATCGGTCAGTATGGCGCTTGATCTTGTTAATTATTTTTATCTGCCGGACATCCTGGCGATTGGCGACATTTTCGTCAAAAATGGTTTTGTCGATGGCGGCGGATTGGCCAAGGAACGGGTAATGGGCTTTGGCGACTTTCCCGACGAGCCCTATAGCGGCATTGCTAACGGAGATTTTCACAAAAAACTGCTGCTACGCTGCAATGGTGTGGTGGAGAATTTCGGCAAGGGCATTGAGAGCGCCAGCTACTTCGATCTTGAAGCCAAGGACTTTTCCGATCCGGCGGTTATCAACGAGGGTGTGGAACATTCCTGGTATAGCTATCCGGAAAACAAGAATCTGCATCCTTGGGACGGCGTCACCAATCCCCAGTTTACCGGCCCGAAGGAAGGCGACAAAACAGACTGGAAATACTTGGACGAAGAAGGCAAGTACTCCTGGATTAAAACTCCGAAATGGCGGGGCAAGATGACTGAGGTCGGACCGCTGGCCCGCTATATTATCATTTATACCAAAGTTAAACGCGGCATAATCCAGCCTACTTGGGCTGAGAAAATGATTGTCGATCAGATCGAGGCGGTTTCTAAGGTGCTTAACCTGCCGCCGGAAGTCTGGTTGCCCACCACAGTTGGACGGACTGCAACCAGGGCTCTGGAGGCTCAGGTGTTTGCCAATATGAACAAGTATTTTCTTGACAAGCTTATTGCAAATATTAAAAACGGCGATACCGCGACAGCCAACCTTGACAAGTGGGAACCGGAAAGCTGGCCCAAAGAGTCAAAAGGGGTGGGCCTGCACGAGGCACCGCGCGGTGCGCTCAGCCACTGGGTAGTGATAAAAGATGGCAAGATTGCCAATTACCAGGCGGTAGTGCCGACGACCTGGAACGCCTGCCCTCGGGACGATCAGGCCGGACATGGTGCGTATGAGGCCTGCATGATGGACACCAAGGTCAAGATCGCCGACAAGCCGCTGGAAGTTTTGCGTGGAGTGCGATCCTTCGACCCCTGCATAGCTTGTTCGACTCACCTATATAACGCCTCTGGCAAGGAAGTCAGCGTCGTGAACACCGATCCCTATTTTAAGGGTTAGGGGGGGCAGACGATGAAAGATGGTCAGTTTAAAGAATTTTACGTGTTTAGTCCATTTCTGCGCATTTTTCACTGGCTCATGGTTGGAGCGGTTGTCGTGTTGTTTTTGACCGGCCTATACATCGGCAATCCATTCTTCCTTGGCAGCCAGGGACTGGAACCTACCTTCGCCTGGCACGAGCGGTTGTCGATGGAGACTATTCGACTTATTCACTTTTCGGCTGCCTTTGTGCTGGTCAGTGCTTTTATCCTGAGGATCTACGGTTTTGTCATCAATAAAGGCGATCGATTGTTTCCCCACTTCTGGAAAAAGGAATACTACAAGAATCTGTTGGATATAACCCGCCATTACTTGTTTTTGCAATACAGCCATAAGCCTTATCTACGAAACCCGCTGGCCCGCGCCTCCTATGTCGGAGTTTATGTGTTGTTGGTTATTGAGGCCGTCACCGGTTTCGCCATGTTATTTAAGATCAACCCCAACGGACTGGGCAGCGCAATGTTTGGCTGGATCAATAGTTTATTGGGCGATGAGTATGTTGTGCATATTGTGCACCATTATGTGGCCTGGCTGATTGTGCTGTTCGTCATTGTCCATGTGTACATGGCTTCTCGCGCCGACTTTATGGATGGTGAAGGCGAGATTTCCAGTATGTTTTCCGGTAAGAAGTTTTTGGCCCATCAACCTGTAGATGTAGGAGACATTGCGGATGAAGCAGATAACAGTACTCGGCATCGGGAACATTCTATTACAGGATGAAGGATTTGGCGTAAAAGTAGTTGATGAGCTGCAGCGGCGTTACCGTTTTCCGGACTCAGTACAAGTTTTGGACGGCGGCACCTTGGGAATTGAACTCATGCGGTTTATTACCGGCTGCGAGAAACTCCTGGTGATCGATGCCATAGCTGGCGACGGACCGCCGGGGAGCTTTTACCGCCTGGCTGGCGAAGCGATGCAGGCCTACTTTACCGATAAGGTTTCGCTGCACGAACTAGGCATCCGTGACGTGCTGACCACTTTGGACTTGTTGGATCAGCCGGTAGGCGAGGTGGTGATACTGGGTGTGGAACCAGCCAGCCTGGATCTGGGCCTGGAGTTGACGCCGGTTGTGGCTGCCATGATGGAAAAGACGGTGGCGGCGGTGCTCGCCGAGCTTGTCGACTGGCAAGTGGAGGTGACGGAGAATGACTGATACTTCACAAGAATTATCGGCGAAAGCCAAAGCGGTGCTGGCCGAAATTGCCGCAGCACTTGAGCGGCTGGCTGACAGCGGCGAGACCTGGACGATTTTTAGCGATAAGATGGCTCTGGACGAAGCGGATCGCGAAGCAATTCGCGACTGCCTCGGCCAGGGCAGTATCCGCATCCGGCTGGAGAATACTTCTGAACCGGCCGAGTGGCTGGAAAGCGGTATCAGCGGTGTTTGGTACGGCGTATTTTACAATCAGTCCGGTAGCCCTCTGGTGGAGACCATCGAGGTGGCGCTTTTCCCTCAGGTTGCGGCGGTGCAGCGCGAAGATTTGCTGCAGGGTGCCAAGGCGCTCAACCGGCGTATGGTCGCTGAGGATTAATAGGGCGTATTGTTTTTGAAAACAGTGAATGGGAGCAACCAATGGAACGGGTTAGGATTGATATTGCCGGCATTGTACAAGGGGTGGGATTCCGCCCCTTTGTTTATAATCTGGCGCGAAAACACAATATTTGTGGCTGGGTACTGAATGATGCTGGCGGGGTGCGGATCGAGGCCGAAGGGCGAGCTGGCGCGCTGGCTGAATTTTTAGCTGGTCTTAAAACAGAGCCACCTCCCTTGGCGGTTATCACCGCTATGAGCCATGTTAAGTTGCCTTTAGCGGGAGATACGGAATTCGTCATCAGACACAGTCAATTGTCAACCAAGCGTCTGGCGCTGGTATCGCCAGATGTCGCCACCTGCCCAGACTGCCGGCGTGAACTGCTCGACCCGGCCGACCGGCGTTTTGGCTACCCATTTATAAATTGTACTAATTGTGGACCGCGTTACACTATTATTGAGGATGTTCCGTATGATCGGGAGCGTACGACCATGGCCGAATTTGCCATGTGTCCAGCCTGCCGGAGTGAGTATGAAAATCCTGCCGATCGGCGGTTTCATGCCCAGCCCAACGCTTGTCCCATATGCGGGCCGGCTTATCGGCTGCTGGACAATCGGGGGCGAGAGCTGGCAGGAGACCCACTGGCAGAGGCCCGTCGCCTGATTATCGGTGGAAATATTATTGCTGTAAAAGGAATTGGCGGCTATCATTTGGTTTGCGACGCCGCAAACAGCCAGGCGGTGGCGATGCTGCGAACCCGAAAAATTCGTGAGGACAAGCCTTTCGCCGTGATGTGCGGCAGTGTTGAGGCTGTCAACCGCCACTGCCAGCTGAGCTCTGAAGAAGAAGAATTGCTTAAGGGCATAGTCCGGCCGATTGTTTTGTTGCCTAAGGCGGCGGAGTATTCACTGGCCGAGGCGGTGGCTCCTGGTAATCCTTATCTGGGGGTTATGCTGCCCTACGCTCCGGTACACTGGTTGCTTTTGGCAGCTGAAGATGTTTGGGTAATGACTAGCGGCAACACCAGCGATGAACCGATAGCTTTTCAGGATGAGGACGCCTCGGCCCGGCTATCCGGGATTGCCGACTATTTTCTTGTTCATAACCGCGGTATACACTCTCGGGCTGATGATTCAGTGGCGAGGATTTTCCGCAGCCAGCCTTACATTTTGCGTCGGAGCAGAGGGTTTGCGCCCGGGCCGGTGATTCTGGCAGAGGAAGGCCCGGCGGTGATGGCCTGTGGCGGCGAATTGAAAAATACTTTTTGCCTCACTAAAGGCAATCTGGCTTTTATCAGCGCCCATATCGGCGACCTGGAAAATATGGCGACTTTTGAGTCTTACACTGCGGCGATCGAGCACTATCAACGGCTGTTTGAAATAAGGCCGGAGGTGGTGGCTTATGATCTCCATCCGGAATATTTATCAACCCGCTATGCCCAAACGCTGGCTTTGCCCCGGGTTGCCGTGCAACATCACCATGCCCACATTGCCGCCGTTTTGGCCGAGCATGGACTGAACGAACCGGTGATCGGTGTCGCTTTTGATGGCACGGGGTATGGGGCTGATGGGCACCTGTGGGGCGGTGAATTTTTGCTGGCGGACTGCCGGGAGTTTACCCGTCTGGCGCATTGCCGCTATCTGCCTTTGCCTGGTGGTAGTAAAGCGATTATCGAACCGTGGCGAACGGCGGCCTGGGTGCTTCGGGATTTGTACGGCGATGAATTTATCAATAAACCCATACCGCTGGTCGGGCTATTGCCTGAGGGCTGGCAGCTGGCCCTGGATGCGGCGGCTAAGGGAATCAATACTCCACTGGCTTCCGGCGCCGGACGGCTGTTCGATGTAGCAGCCGCTATTCTTGGTATCCGGACCAGGATCAATTATGAGGGTCAGGCGGCGGTCGAACTGGAGCTGGCCGCGGCTGGCGCCAAAGGAATTGTTCTGCCCTACACAATCAGTGATCAATCTGTTCCGGAACTTGATTTCCGGCCAACTTTCGCCGCTCTGGCGGAAAGCGTGCGTCCTGCGGCTGACCGGGCCGAACTGGCGGCGGCGTTTCACACCACTATGGCGGCAGCGATTGCCGAGATGGTAAGGCGATTGTCCAGGGAGACCGGCATTCGTAAAGTGGCTTTGAGTGGAGGGGTATTTCAAAATATGACTCTCCTCGGCCAGGTGATTGACTTGCTGGAAAAACAGTTTACGATACTGCTGCACCGCTATGTGCCCCCGAATGACGGGGGACTGGCATTGGGGCAAGCCATTGTCGCCCGCGAAAGGAGCAAATAAAGATGTGTTTGGCTGTACCGGCGAAAATTATCGAAAAAATTGACCTGCTTGCCACGATTGAGATTGGCGGCATTACCCGCAAAGTCAGTCTGATGTTGTTGCCTGAAGCTGCGGTTGGTGATTTTGTGCTCGTGCATGCCGGTTTTGCCATTCAGGTTGTGGATGAAGCGGAAGCCGAGCGTACTGCCGAGCTTTTAAAGGAGCTGACTGGATTTGGTGAATGATCAGGCTGAAAATTTGCGCAAAACAGCCCGAGTTCTTGCTGCCGAGATCGATCGGCTTATCACCAGGCCAGTTCGGTTGATGGAAGTTTGCGGCACACATACTGTGGCAATTTTCAAATCAGGCATCAGGCAGCTATTGCCGCCCCAGGTTGAATTATTGAGCGGCCCAGGCTGTCCGGTGTGCGTTACCGCCAACGATTATCTCGACAGCGCCATCGCCTACAGCCGCTCAGAGGACGTAATCATCACAACTTTCGGCGATATGCTGCGAGTGCCTGGTTCGTCTTCCAGCCTGGGCGCCAGGAAGGCAGTCGGAGCAGATATCAGAATTGTATACTCGCCGCTGGAGAGCCTGGATATTGCTGCCGCCAATCCTGCTAAGAAAGTTATTTTCTTAGCGGTCGGATTTGAAACTACGGCTCCTACAGCCGCTGCTACCGTTCTGGCTGCCGAACAGGCCGGCCTGGATAACTTCTATGTGCTTTCAGCTCACAAGCTCGTACCGCCTGCCTTGCGTGCTCTGTTGACCGCAGGTGATGTACAGGTGGATGGTTTTTTGTTGCCAGGCCATGTCAGTGCGATAATCGGTGAGGAACCTTACCGGTTTCTGGCCGAAGAATACCACCTGCCGGCTGTAATCGCTGGCTTTGGGCCGCTGGATATTTTGCAGGCGGTGTATATGCTGGCCGAACAGATTAACGCCGGTAAAGCGGTCGTCGAGAACCAATATGGCCGGGTGGTTAAACAAGCAGGCAATCCGACGGCGCGACAGATCCTGACCAAGGTATATAAGGAATGCGACGCAACTTGGCGAGGCCTTGGAGTTATCGCGGACTCGGGGTTGACTATCAATGACAACTACCGCAGGTATGATGCTCTGGCCAATCTGCCGGTTGAAGTGGAGGAAACCCGAGAACAGCCGGGATGCCGTTGCGGCGAGGTGCTGCGCGGCAAGATAAAGCCTGCTGAGTGTCCGCTGTTTGGCACAGTATGCGTTCCCGAAGAGCCGCTGGGATCATGCATGGTATCGGTGGAAGGAACGTGCGCCGCGTGGTATAAATACGGCGCCGGGAGGTGGCAGGGATGAAGGATGATTTAATTTTGCTGGCCCATGGTAGCGGCGGCAAGCTGACTCATGATCTCATAGACAAAATTATGGTGCCGGCGTTCGCCAACGATATTCTGGCAGATCTCGGCGATGGGGCCAGAATTGATATCCAGGGTACTAAGCTGGCCTTTACAACAGACTCCTATGTTGTGAAACCGCTATTTTTTGCTGGCGGAGATATCGGGAAATTGGCTGTCTGCGGTACGGTGAATGATTTGGCGATGACCGGGGCTCTGCCGCGCTATCTTTCCGCCGGTTTCATTATTGAAGAAGGGTTTCCGATAGCTGACCTTTCCCGGATAGTACAGTCGATGCGGGCGGCGGCCAAGGAGGCGGGGGTTCTGATTGTCACCGGCGACACCAAGGTTGTGGAGAAGGGCGCTGCTGACGGGATATATATAAATACTGCCGGCGTCGGAGAAATATTGCCTGGTGTTCATATATCGCCACAAAAGGTTTGTCCGGGTCAAGATATCATTCTCAGCGGTTCAATTGGTGAACACGCCATAGCGATTATGGCTGACCGTCATGGGTTGACATTGCCGCAGACAGTGCTCAGCGACTGTGCGCCGCTGAATGGCTTGGTGCGGGAGATATTGGCGGTCGTGCCGTCGGTTGCGATGCTCAGAGATCCCACCAGAGGAGGAGTGGCGACGACGCTAAGCGAAATTGCCGCTCAGGCCGGGGTGGGTATTGTCGTGGAAGAGGCGGCGATCCCGATTCGCCCGGAAGTGTCGGCTGTGTGTAATATACTGGGCTTTGATCCGCTGTATCTGGCCAACGAAGGGAAACTGCTGGCGTTTGTCGATGCTGGAGACAGCGCGAAAGTGCTGGCGATCATGCAGGCACATTGCTATGGAAAAGATGCCAGGATCATTGGGCAGGTGACGGCAACTCCGGCTGGACGGGTTGGCCTGCGTACCATGATCGGCGGAGTCAGGCTGCTGGAGATGTTGACAGGGGATCAACTGCCGCGAATTTGCTAACCCCAGGCTGTTGAAAAACTTCGCCTAGCGTCGTTGCTCCTCAGAGCGTTTGCTTGCGTACCGCCGTACGCGGCTCGGCACGCTCTTCCGGTGCGCCTAGCTATGCTTGTTTTTGAACAGCCTGGGGTCTAAACCCGAATAAAAAAAGAGCCCTAAAGGCTCTTTTTTGCGTCTATATCAGTTCGTCTCTATTTTTTCTCGGGGTGCCTTCGTCGCTGTCCGGGATTTCGGTCTGCCAGATAACCTGTAAGAAGACAACCTCACCGTTGGAAACGTCCGGCAGGACGCTGAGGTTATATATTTTGCCGATCTCATTCAGTAGGGCGCAGCCGATCTTGAGGCGGTTTTGCATGGATGCCGATAATTTTAGCGGTTTTACGGCAATGTTGAATGAGACCCAAATTCCTTCATCCTTGACATCGAGCATCATATCGCAAATCACTAGGGTTTTTTCATCAGATATCAGGAGCTTGAATATCGCCTGTAATGTCATTATCACAAAATTGTGGCAGCCGGTAAGCCGCCTTTCGTCACGTTGGGCGCTGTTTATGACAAACCGGTCATAAGGCTTGACGATGGCAGAGGAAAGATTGAATGCGGTATTGGTCTCGGTGATGGTGGGCAGGATATCAAAATACATAAGTTGCAGCGCCTCGATAAGTTTAAGATAGTCTTTCAGGGCGTCTTTGTTTTTCTCCAGATACTCACTGCTCATGTCCAGGTTTTTTTTCAAAAATGCAAATGTCCAATTATTGACACGTTTCAGATTCGACAAAGATTTGCGTTCGTTGGCAAATTTCTGCTCTAGTTCGCGAAAAATATTCTGATATGCCTGGTTTTTCTGGATAAGTTTATCTCGCAGTTCATCACGCTCAACGTCGAGATTATAGTACTCTATGCCCATGCGAACCGCTACGAGAAGTTCTTCCTCCATTTTCCAGGGTTTGGGGATAAATTGAAAAATATCGCCTAGGTTTACAGTCGCCAGTACCTGGGATAATTGGGTGTAGCCAGATAATACCATGCGGATGGTCTTGGGCGAGGTTTCGCGAACGGTCTTGAGCAACGTCAGTCCATCCATACCTGGCATGCGCATGTCGGTTACTATGACACTGATGGTGTACTTGGCGAGAACCTCCAACGCTTCACTGCCGCTCATAGCGAACAGTGATTCAAATTGTTCACCCATGGTTGCGCGCCGGATTAAATTCAAAATATGAATTTCATCGTCGACAAAAAGAACTGTGTTCTTCTTTTCCGCCATTACAATATCCCCTTTGTTCTTTTAGTGGTCGATCTGGTGGATGCGGATGTTACGTAGAGTTAACAAGGGTTTTCTTGGCGATTAGAACTAAAATTCACGCCTTCATTACAGGGAACAATCTTCCGAATGAATAGGGAGTTTGATGATAAAGGTTGCCCCTTTGCCGGGCTGGCTTTCTACAGAGAATTCACCACAGTGTTTTTTGATAATGCCGTAAGCGATGCTGAGGCCGAGGCCTGTGCCGTTGCCTACGTCTTTGGTGGTGAAGAACGGGTCGAAGATCCGGCCAATATTTTCCGCTTTTATTCCTGGTCCGTCATCACTAATGCGGCATAAGATGTCTTCGCCCTCCTGGCTTGTCTCAACAATGATCTTGCCCATAGAATCGCGTTCTTGGCTTTTTATGGCCTGCGCCGCATTGATGAGAATATTGACCAGCACCTGCGAAATTTGGACTCTGTTGCAAATTATCTCCGCTGATGGCGCCAAATTTTTTTCCACAACGGTATGGTATTTAAGTTCATTTCTGGTGATCAGCAGCGCTTCTTCGATGACCATATTCAGATCATTGATATTCCGCTCGTCTTCTGTTCCAGTCCTGGCAAAATTACGCAAACCTTGCACGATTTTCGCAATTCTGTCGACTCCTTCTTTTGACTCTTGCATTATCGGTTCAAAATCATCGAGAAGGAAAGCAATATTTATCTGCTGCTCAAATTTTTCGAGCTGCTGCCTGGCGGCCAGTAACTCATTATTGCTGCTGCTTTCATCGGCGGCCAGTTTTGAAAAATCCTGATAGGCTAGAATTAATACTCTTATTTTGGCGAGATATTTCTCCAAAGTTTCGAGATTGCTGCCGATGAAGCCGATGGGGTTATTTATTTCATGGGCAACTCCGGCCGCGATTTCGCCGAGCGAGGCCAATTTTTCCTGGTGCACCAAATGGAATTGGGTTTCTTGAAGTTTATGTGTCATTTCCTCCAGCTGATTGTACTGCTCCGCCAGCTTGCTGAACATACTTTTGAGCATTAGGGTGTTATTGCGCGTCTTGACGGCGGCCTGCAGTCTGGCTACAAATTCGGTTATATCAATCGGTTTGCTGATAAAGTCATTAGCGCCAAGTTCGAAGCAAATCCGAAAGCTCTCCTTGTCGGTAACGCCGGTGAACATGAGGATTTGAATGTCTTTATAAGTATCTTTACTTCTGATTTCTTTGAGGATTTCAATGCCGTTGATTTCGGGCATGATAATATCCAGCAAAATTATGTCGATGTTGTTTTGCTCAAGGAGCTTCATCACTTGTTCCGGTTTACTGCATAATATGGTTGTGCTATCCGCGACATTGGGTTCGATAATATCTTTAGCCATTACAAGGTTAAACCGTTCATCATCAACAACCAGGATATTCATCGCTCACCACACCTTAATTTATAACAATTTAGCGGTCGAAAAAGCGGTTAAACCCGCAGCAGTTGATCGCAATCTTGCTGGGTAATGTCCAGCCTAGACAGCGTTTCAAGATCCAGCGATCGGGCCACCTGGGGAGACAAGGCTTTCCAAGCATAGTAATTGGCGATATGAATCGCGGCCACCGCTTCGGTATCGATTATCGCTTTGTGTTGCGGGTCGTGATGAAATAGTGCACACTCGACGATGGGGTAAGGAATGCTCCACCAATTCAGGAGATATCCTCCCAGTTCCGAGTGGCTTACCCCGATATATTCTCTTTCCAGCTCCGGCAGTTGCTTGCCCGGATTGGCAGTACATTCATGAATTATTTTGTTGTATTGCTCGGGAAAGTAGTGCAGATTCAGCAACAGGCCCATATTGTGCAACAGTCCGGCCGTGGCCAGAGTATCTGGAACATGTTTTTTCAGAAATGTGGAGTAGATTTGTGCCATGAACAGGTTGGTTGTGCTGGCATGACGGGTCAGAAGGGCGATGCTGAAGGGTGGCACTTTGATGACGGCAAATTTGAACAGACTACAAGATAGTACAATGGATTTGAGGATCGGCAAGCCCAGGAACGTGATCGCCTGCGACACAGAACCGGTTTTTATATTGTAAAAGGCTGAATTTACGATGCGCAGGACAGCAGCTGTCACCGAAGGATCGGTTTCAATGACTTTGGCAATGGCGGTGATTTCCGCTTCTTGGTCAATAAGCTTGCTGACCAAATTGTAGATGCCGGTGATGAGCGAAAGATTGTCCAGGCCGTTGGCCAAATCCAGCAAGGCGCGATTGCAGAAAATTTGTCTTGAGTCAAAAATCTGAGCCAGTTTTTTCTTAAGATCGTCGCCATCCCACGGTTTGAACAAGTATAAATTGCTGGAACCGTTGATGAGGCTGCGGAAAATTTCTTTTTCCTCGGCGTAGCCGCTCAAAATCAGTCTGGTAGTGCCGGGATAAAGTGTTTTGACCTTTGTAAGAAACTGGTGTCCGTCCATTTCAGGCATGCGCATGTCGGACACCACGACATCAATGGGGTTTGCCGCCAGAATCCGCAGGCCTTCTTCCCCGCTGTCCGCGGTAAATATTTCGTAATCAGTGTCGAAGAATAGGCGTTCCAGCGCTTTCAGAATCGATTTTTCATCATCGACAAAGAGAATTTGTTTTCCCATAACCCACTCACTCCTATGCTGTTTTGATTGCGGCAAGCTCGCAGAAGACCTGGATATTTCAGTAGCGGAGGGCGGTCAATTAGTATTCTTTATAATTTACAAGTTTCGCGCTTGTCGTATTTTTTCCCTGCATACAAATTCCGGTCGACAAGTATCAGAATTTGTCAAAGGTTTCTGGGGTGACGGACTGTGGTGGACGAGTCTGTCAGGTAATGATAAAATATTTAGGAAGCTTTACATGAGCTTATTATTTTTGGTGGAATAAATGTTGCCAAGCTTGAGGGGGACGGTGTAATGTCTACTATTTCGGAACGTTTGAGTAATCTGCCCTTGGGGAGATTCCATTGGAATTTGCTAGCGTTGACCATGCTAGGCTGGGCGTTCGACTCTATGGATACCGGTATCGTCGCGTTTGTTCTGGCTAAGATGACTATAATTTGGCATTTAACTTCACACCAGATTGGCTATATCGGCAGCATAGGTCTCGCGGGTATGGCCTGCGGCGCGGTGATGTCAGGCTGGTTGGCGGATAGTATTGGCCGCAAGAAGTTGTTTACAGCTACTTTGCTGACGTACGGTGTTGCTACCGGGTTATGCGGCTTTGCCTGGAATTATGAATCATTACTGGTGTTTCGGTTCTTGGTGGGGCTTGGAGTTGGCGGGCAGTTGCCGGTGGCCGTTACCCTGATGAGTGAGTATTCTCCGGCACGTTATCGGGGAAGGATGATCGTCCTGTTAGAAAGCTCTTGGGCTCTGGGGTGGCTGGCCGCCTCGGTCATCGCCTATATGATCATTCCCAGATACGGCTGGCAAGTGGCTTTCTTTATTGGAGCCGGGCCCGCTTTTACCTTTATTTATTTCTGGCAAAGGGTACCGGAATCAGTTTTGTATTTAATTGGTAAAGGACGATTTGCCGAGGCCCATGCCCAAGTGGCCGCAATTGAAGCCTCTTTGGGTGTGCCGGTGGGCGAACCGCCAACAGCAGCGGAGGTTAATGCTCCACCAACGAAGTTTAGTTTGGCTGAGCTGTGGTCAGGGCCATATTTGAAGCGGACAGTTTGCCTGTGGATTCTTTGGTTTGGCACAGTCTTTGCTTACTATGGCATTTTCACTTGGTTGCCTTCTTTGTTGGTCAAAAGCGGCCATACTCTTATCCGCTCGTTTGAGTATGTCATGTGGATGACTTTGGCGCAGATTCCGGGGTATTTTACCGCCGCTATGCTGGTTGACCGGATTGGCCGAAAGATCACATTGTCTTCTTTTTTGACGGCTTGCGCGATTTGTGCCTATTTTTTCGGCAATGCCCGGTCGGGAACCGAAATTGTCCTGTGGGGTTGTCTGTTGTCATTCTTCAATCTGGGGGCATGGGGCGTGCTGTATACTTATTCACCGGAAATGTATCCTACGCAGGCCCGGGCTTCCGGAGTGGGCTTCGCGGCTGGCTTCGGACGGATCGGCGGTATTCTGGCACCAATTATTGTTGGAGTTATAATGACCGGACCGGAAAAAATATCCACAGTGTTTACCATGTTCACAGTGGTGTTGCTTCTAATTGCTCTGAATATTGTTGTTCTGGGCGAGGAAACTATGCACAAGTCTCTGGACGAAATCAGCAAATCCTAGTATTGTTTTGGTCGTATTACAGACTAAAGCCGTTTCGGCGTTTGCCGGAGCGGCTTTCTCTTGTCGAAACATTCATTTCCAGTATAGGATTAGCCCAAACCACATATATTTGTTCTGCAACAAAGTAAGGCAGGAGGGGCCAATAATGCCGTTGATTGGGATTCCGGCCAGCAGGGATGTGGGCAATGAGCGGCTTTTTGTCAATGGAGATTATACCGCCGCTATTGTCGACGCCGGTGGAGTTCCTGTTATTTTACCGCCGGTGGTCGACGCGCGTAGCGTTGAACTACAAGTGCGAATGGTGCAGGGACTGCTGTTAATTGGCGGCTACGATGTTGATCCCGCGCTATATGGACAAGAACCTTTGCCACAGTTAGGCCCGGTTTTCCCGGAAAGGGACGCCTACGAAATCGCGGCGATAAGCGCCGCCGCTGATCAAGGTAAACCGATTCTTGCCATCTGCCGGGGAATCCAGGTCGTCAACGTGGCCTTTGGTGGTACACTTTATCAGGATCTGTCCCAATTGCCCGGGCCGATACTGCAACATAACCAGAAAAGTGACAGGGCTGTTCCCGGCCATAGCGTTGAGATTCAGATGGAGACTATGCTTAGTAGAATCTTTGGCACAGTGAAGATTCGAACCAATAGTTTTCATCACCAGGCGATAATGGATGTAGCCCCAGGTTTTATTATCAGTGGGCAGACAAGCGACGGGATAATTGAAGGAATCGAAAACAAGGATGCCACTATTTTGGGTGTTCAGTGGCACCCAGAAATGATGTATGAAAAACACCCGATAATGCGTAGGTTGTTTAGCTGGTTTATTGACGCAGCGAAGTAGTTGGTAATTAAACAACGGCGGGCATACCCAAGGTATGCCCGCCGTTTAAATATTTATGAGAGTAAGACCAAAGGCTGGTGAGAAAGGTCCAGATGCAAGGCGCACCGGAAGAGCGAGCCGCGACGCGTACTGGTGTACGCTAGCAAACGCTCTGAGGAGCAACGCAGCAGATGGGCCTTTATCGCCTGCCTGCTAAACTTGAGGGAGATAGGCAAGATTTGTGCGCAGATCCTCATCATTGAAGGGCACGTCCTTGGTGTCGCCTGTCAGATAGGTGTCATAGGCAGCCATATCGAAGTGGCCGTGACCGGACAGAGAGAACAAAATGGTGCTGGATTTACCGACTTCTTTGGCCTTAAGGGCCTCTACAATGGCGCCTCTGATGGCGTGGGCGGATTCCGGAGCCGGGATAATTCCTTCGGTTTTGGCAAAGGTAAGGGCGGCTTCGAAGATTTCCCGTTGATCATAAGCCTGGGCCTCGATGAAGCCATCGTGATAAAGTTGACTGACAAGTGGCGACTCGCCGTGGTATCGAAGTCCGCCAGCGTGAATGCCTGACGGCATAAAATTATGTCCCAGGGTGTACATCTTAACGATCGGGGTAAGTTTGCCAAGATCGCCGTAGTCATAGGCGAATACGCCACGGGTTAGTGTTGGGCAAGCTGTGGGTTCTACCGCCAGAAGTCTTACTGCTTGCCCTGCAAAACGGTCCATGAGGAATGGGAAGGCAATGCCGGCGAAGTTGCTGCCACCGCCACAGGCGCCGATAATCACATCTGGATAGTCACCAGCCATGGCCAGCTGCTTCTTGGCTTCCAGGCCAATTACAGTTTGGTGCAAGATGACATGATTGAGGACGCTGCCCAGCGCGTAATTGGTGTCGGCGCGTCCAGCCGCGTCTTCCACCGCTTCAGAAATAGCCAGACCTAGACTGCCCAGAGAGTCAGGATTCACGGCCAGAACATTTCGTCCGGCCTGAGTCCGGTCTGAGGGACTGGCAATAACTTCTGCGCCGTAAGTCTGCATGAAAGAACGGCGGTAAGGTTTTTGGCCGTAGCTGATCTTGACCATATAAACCGTGCATTCCAGGCCATAGAAACTGCAGGCCAGGCTAAGCGCGCTGCCCCACTGACCCGCGCCGGTCTCAGTGGCCAGGCGTTTGATGCCGGCCATCTTATTGTAGTAGGCCTGGGGAATGGAGGTATTGGCTTTGTGGCTGCCAGCGGGACTGGCGCCTTCATACTTATAATAGATTTTGGCTGGGGTGTCCAAAGCCTTTTCAAGTTGGTAGGCGCGAATTAGTGGTGTGGGTCTCCAGATCTTATATTTCTCAACCACTTCTTCGGGGATATCGATCCAACGTTCCTGGCTGACTTCCTGTTTGATAAGCTCCATGGGGAAAATTGGCGCCAAATCTTCCGGTCCTATCGGCTTCTTGGTTGCCGGATGAAGCGGAGGGGATAACTTGTTGGGCATATCAGCCTGAATATTATACCATTGGCGTGGGATTTCCGATTCGCTGAGCATAATTTTTTTGTCAGTCGTCACGCTGCATTCCTCCTGATAGATATTTTTGACTAGTGGACTACCTTGATATAATGCCGATTTTGCCAAATAAAAAAACTCCCGTCCTAATCAAGGGACGAGAGGTTCTTTCGCGGTACCACCCTATTTGGCTGGTCATGCCAGCCCAACTTTGCAAAGTAAGGATAAAATATCCATACTTTTTCCCGGTAACGGAGGATAACCGGCAATTCCTACCCCGCGCTGCGGATCGGATTGCGACTCCCAGGTCCATTCGCCATACCGAGCAATGCCAAACTTCCACTGTGATTGGCTCGCTGTGTTCCTCCTGTATGGGTACTATTCCTGTTCATTGACTTTGCGGCAAATTATTTTATTAAGCAAAGTATAACAATGCCAGAGATAACTGTCAAGAATAATCAGAAATCATAAAAAATAATGGCATTAAAACCAATGTGGCTTTAATGCCTAGGTAAGAGGCTGGTGAAATTATTACCGATGCTCAATAGCCATCCAGGCAATATCGCGCTTACCGGTGTATTCGGCCCGCGGGCGAATAATCTTACTATTTTCATGTTGTTCCAAGATATGAGCTAACCAGCCACTGGTGCGACTTATAGCAAATATCAGAGTAAACAGATCGCGGGGAATTCCAAGATATGTGTACACCGCAGAGGTGTAAAAATCGACATTGGGGAGCAGACCCTTCTTGGCACCGACTACTTCCTCGATTTTGAGCAGCATATTGTACCAGGTGAGGTCCCCCTGCCATTCAGCAAGCTCGCGGGCTAATTTCTGCAAATACTTGGCGCGCGGATCGCCGTTTTTATAAACCCGGTGTCCGAAGCCCATAATTATTTCGCCGTTTTGGATCTTATTGTCGATATAGGACTCAACATGGCTGATATCACCGATTTCTTCCAACATCCGGGCAACCTGTTCGTTGGCATTGCCATGAAGTGGCCCCTTCAAGGTGCCGATGGCGGAAACCATGCCGGAATACATATCCGACATAGTGGAAACGGTGACCCTAGCGGCGAAGGTGGAAGCGTTAAGCTCATGCTCGGCATGTAGAACAAGACAGAGGTCCATTGCTTTCACCGCAAGGGGTGTCGGCTTTTCACCGGTTAGCAGCCACAGAAACATTTCGGCAATAGAAGAAGGTTTTATGGAAGCGGGGTCAATTACTTTGCGATTATTGCGGATGCGGTCAATGGCGGCCACAATGGTAGCTACCCTGGCCATAATGCGGATTGCTTTGCGGTGATCGGCGGCAAAGGAGTGATCCATGACTTCGTCATCAAAATGAGGTAAAAATGAGACACAAGTTCTAAGTTTGGCCATAGCGTTGCCCCATGGAGCATATAAATGCAAGAGCTCATAAACTTTATTTGGCACAGCAGCATTTTCGATAAGGTCCTGCTTCAAAGCCTTAAGCTCAGTCTTGTTTGGCAAACGTCCGTACCACAAAAGGTAGATGGTTTCTTCAAATGTGGCGTTAGCCGCCAATTCATCAATAGTATAACCACGATAACATAAAACTCCGTCTTCAATCGAGCAGATAGAAGATTCACAGGCAATAATATCAGCTAATCCAGACATGTGGTAACCGCCTTTCCCATAAAAAATCAACGGAATACATGTATCCCAGAAAACATGTATTTTTATTTTTAATTATAACCGGATAATGGTATAAAAATCAAGTAGTATGTGGCGAAAAAAATGTATATTAACTTGCTTCTCGGATATGCGATTTTTGCGTCAGATAAGTAAAATAGAACCTGTTAATGCGAGGCCTGGCAATGAAATATATATAACAAGCCACTGGTAGCCGCCGACTTATCAACTTGGGTAAACAGCAAAAAAAAACCGCGAGAAGTCGCGATTTTTCTAGGAAATTATTTTTTTGAATGATCTTGATTTCTTTTTGTTTTGGGGCAAAGCTCTGCTGCAAAATTGGTGTAAGCACTGCTACAGGTCTTAATATCGTCGCAATCCCAGCAAGTGGAATTTTTGAAATTTGCCATCTAGCTCACCTCCATGGCAGTAGTTTTCCCACTTAACCCAAATATCATTAGTGCAGGAGAAAAGGAGAAAGTAAGTATCTGCCAGCGATGCATTGTGGTCATTAACTTTAGACTACGACGGGAAATTTTTCATGGGGCGTGTTAATTGACAACATTAGCACTGCAGTTTAATATTTATATATGAACATATATTCATATATTTGGATGGTGATTTTGTGTTAGAAGATATCGATGTCTGCGAAGAGTTGTGCGAGCACCCGTTGGCGGTACAGTTGGCTAAAGCCGAAGGGTTGAGTGATGATGATGCCAGGCACCTGGCAGAGACTTTCAGATTGCTGGGGGACGCAACCAGGGTAAAGATTCTCCAGATATTGTCTCGGCGGGAACTATGCGTCTGCGACCTTGCGGCGGCGACCGAGATGGGTCAGTCGGCTATTTCCCATCAGCTCAGGCTGCTGCGGGGCGCCCGGCTTGTTAAGTATCGCAAAAAAGGCAAGATGGCCTGGTATTCACTTGATGATGGGTATGTCAATATGTTGTTGACCCAGGGGATTGAACATATTAAGCATAGATAGGATGGTTATTATGACAGACAAACTTGAATGCAGCTCAGGCTGTTGTCATCATCCGGCATCTTCCCAAGTTCAGGCAGTGGTGGACGGAGCTAATCTGGTTACAAGTTCGTTCTTCATTAATGATCTGGATTGCACCGATTGTGCTGCTAAACTGGAAAGAGGACTGGCCAGATTGAAAGGCGTGAGCGCTGCCAAAGTCAACTTCAGCGCCGCAAAGTTGAAGGTCACTTATGATAGTGCGCTTATTAAGCCTCCTGATGTGGTCAAAGTGATAGAAGGATATGGTTATCGGGTCGAACTTCTGGGGGCCGAGCAGGGCCAGAGTGGTTGCAGCAAAACTTTGTTGCGGGTTGGGGGCTTGGATTGCGGCGAGTGTGCCGCAGGGTTGGAAAAGAAAATTGCCCACATGGCGGGAGTGCGTTCGGCAGTAGTGAATTTCGCTACAGGCATACTGACGGTGGAGCATACTCTGGACGAAAGGGAAATTATTCAGGCTGTTGAGCGGGCAGGGTTTACGGCTGAAAAGTATCTGCCGGCAAGTAAGTCTATGCCACAGGAAGGCTGGCGGAGTAATCCCCGGACGCAGACAACAATTATTTCCGGTCTGCTTTTTGCCTGTGCTGTAGTGGTAAACTGGCTGGGCGGCAGTGAGGCGGTTGTTATTGGCCTCTACGCTGCGACGGCCATTGTTGGTGGTTATCATCCGGCCCGGGCTGGGTTTTACGCAGTGCGGGACTTGTCGGTGGACATGAATTTTCTTATGACGACAGCAATCATCGGCGCAGCCGCTATCGGTGAGTGGAGCGAAGGTGCAGCAGTGGCCTTTTTGTTTGCTTTGGGGAACACGCTGCAAACTTATACCATGGATAAAACCAGGCGTTCAATCCGGGCATTGATGGAGCTGGCGCCGCCGGAGGCACTCGTACTGCGGGATGGTCAGGAACAAAGGCTGCCGGTGGAAGCTGTGACGATTGACGATACCATTTTGGTCAAACCGGGCGAGCGGATCGCCATGGACGGGATGGTGCTAAGCGGTTCTTCAGCCGTGGATCAGGCCCCTATTACCGGGGAATCGTTACCGGTGGGAAAAAATGCCGGCGATGCGGTGTTTGCGGGGACAGTCAATGGTCATGGGGCGCTGGCGATAAAAGTGACGAAGGTCGCCGCCGATTCGACTTTGGCCAAGATCATGCACCTGGTAGAAGAAGCTCAGGCCGAGAAAGCTCCCTCTCAGCAACTTGTAGACGTTTTTGCCAAGTATTATACCCCTGCGGTGCTATTTGCGGCCTGTGCGGTGATGATCGTGCCCTGGCTGCTATTGGATCAGCCTTTTGCACCCTGGTTTTATAAGGGTCTGGTGCTACTTGTTATATCGTGCCCTTGTGCTTTGGTAATTTCAACCCCGGTATCAATTGTGTCCGCCATCGGCAACGCATCCCGGCAGGGAGTGCTGATTAAAGGCGGGGCATATCTGGAGAGAATAGGATCGATTCAGGCCGTGGCTTTTGACAAAACTGGCACGCTGACCTATGGCCATCCTGTGGTCACGGATATTGTGCCGCTGAATGGTATGAAATCTGACGACCTTCTCGATATGGCGGCAGCGGTCGAAAAATGGTCGGAACATCCGCTGGCACAAGCAATCATGGCCCAGGTTCATTCTGAGTCCATCAAGCCGGCAGTTAACTTTCAGGCGCTGGTTGGCCGGGGAGCGCAGGCCGAAATTGACGGGGAAACAATATATGTTGGTAACCTTCGCTTGTTTGAGGAGCTCGGTCACGTTCCGGCTCTGTATGAGGCAGGGTTGGAAGCTTTGGAGCGGCAGGGAAAAACTGTTATTTTTGTTGGTACTACCCAAGCGAATTTTGGAATGATTGCGATAGCCGACACGGTACGGCAAAATGCCGCAGACGCCGTCCTGGCACTGCGCAGTGCGGGAATGAGGCATGTTGCAATGATTACCGGGGATAACCGACGGGTAGCCGAAGCCATCGGCGGACAACTGGCGCTGAATGCCGTCTATAGCGATTTAATGCCTGAGGATAAGGTAACCGCCGTCCAAAAGCTCAGGCGGCAATATGGGAGTATGGTGATGGTCGGAGACGGAATCAACGATGCGCCGGCACTGGCGGCCGCCGATGTTGGCATCGCGATGGGCGGGGCGGGGACCGATGTCGCCCTGGAGACGGCAGATATTGCCCTGATGGGCGATGATCTTGGCAAGTTGGCCTATATTGTCAAACTCAGCCGAAAAACGGTGGCAGTCATCAAACAAAACATCAGCTTTGCCATTACTGTTAAGACGGCCTTCGTCATATTGACTTTCGCCGGACTGGCCAATCTCTGGTTGGCGGTTTTCGCCGATATGGGGGCTGCGTTATTGGTGACGTTTAATGGGATGAGGCTGATGCGGCGACTGAGTTGACGTTAGATGTTAAAGGTGCTGAAAACGACAAGGAATAATTTTTCGGCTGGAGTGCAAAATAAACCTTTGGTAGAAATTTATTTAACAAGGCGGGAAAATCGTTGATTTTCAGCACCGAACAAATCATCATGCTGACAGCGGCAGTCATCGCGCTATTACTGCTGATTTTTGCCGTGGACTGGCGTTATTTCCGTGATTGGCTGGTGGTTTTTCTGTTTGCCTGCCTTATTGACTTTCTCTGGGGAAGTCCGGTGGTCAGACAGCGGTTGTTGGAATACCCGGTGCGCTTGTTGCCGCAGTGTTTTGATACCAGTATATTATTTGAAGCATGGGTGTTACCGGTGCTGTGCATTTTGTTCAATCAGGGCACCAGGCAGCGGAGGCTGGGAGCGATTATCGGGTATGCCCTATTATTCAGCGCCGGGATAACGGCGGTCGAATATCAGCTGGAGCGGTTCACCAGCCTTATTCATTATCTCCACTGGCACTGGTATACTTCTTTTTTTACGCTGACTATCACTTTTTTAGTTTCCCGGGCGTTTATTGCTTTTTTTCGCTGGGGCTGCGACCATTTCGACCCCAATCGCAATCGTTTGCCGCGTTAGTTGGCGATGGGTTAGGATGTTGCACAGAGAATAAGTGAGGGCCGAGTATAAAACCCCGGCCCTCACTTATTTTTATTGACAGACCAAGGCCGCTGAGAAATCCCCATATGCTAGGCGCACCGGAAGAGCGCGACGCGACGCGTACTGGCGTACGCTAGCAACCGCTTTGAAAAGCAGGCGCACGGCGCTTCAGCGTCGATGCGATCGCTTTCAACGACGCAGATGGGGGTTTATCAAGCGTCCGCGCCAGCCGTCACATGTCTTTTATTGTGATCTCCTTATCCTCTCCACAGCTAATCACCCGGCGGCGACCGTCAAGATCGGTGGCCAGAGCTACTCCGGCACCCCAAAGGTCGGCGACGTATTTCAGCGTTTCTCTGGCGTATTTAAGTTCAAGTTCGCGCCCGTCATAATAGTGTTCCAGCAGGAGCACGCCTTTTTCCACCGCAATGGGGTTGATGACCGGTATCGCGCTCAGGCCGACAGAATTGATTAGGTTGTTGCGCACCGTTTTCCAGCCATCCTCGTCAGCGATATCCTGAACTATGATATTGTCGCCCTGACGGCCATAGGAAAAGAGATGCATTTCTTCGCAGAGTTCCCGGCTGAGATAGCGCCTTAGGAATGACTGGTCGCGTTCATTGGCCCGGATGGCCAGAATGTTAGTCCAGCCGCCGGGGGCTTTTGCCAGACTTTCGAACATTTTAAACCCGATATAATAGGGGTTGATGCTGCGTTCATGTGGCCTGACCACCAGGTTGTGGCGTTGGAGAAATTCAAATTGCATTCCAGGAGGTAGCCCGAGTTCCTGGAGAATTTTGTAATGCCAGTAACTGGCCCAGCCCTCGTTCATTATTTTGGTTTCGAGTTGCGGGATGAAATATAATGATTCAACCCGTACAATATTGACCAGATCTTCTTCCCAGTCCGAGAGCCGACCTCTTTCCGCCAGGAAGGCCAACAAGTCATCTTTTAGGCGTGGTGGAACAGGTTGACTTGCCTCTTTGGCCAGTTCAGCTGGAGATGGCGGCAGGCTATCTCCGGTGCGGGTTACTTGAAAGCGGAGAGCGTGGGCTGCGTTGAGAATCCGTTCCACTTTATCCGGACCGATGCTGGGATCCTGGAGGTATTCCCGCACCCGGTCAGCATGGGCTTTGAACATTTCAACCGCCAATTCGGCACGGGTATCACGTTTGAACAGGCGGTTATTTTTAAAGAAATCATTGTGGCCGTAAACATGTGCCATGGTCAGGATTTGCAATAACAGGCTGTTGTCCCGCATAAGGTAGGCAATGCAGGGGTTGGAATTGATAACCATTTCGTAAGGCAGGCCGACAAGGTTATAGTGGTAAAAAGCTTTTTGCCGCTCATAAGCTTTGCCGAAACTCCAGTGGGGATAGTGGGAGGGCATGCCGACATAGGCTTCATAGCAAAGCATATCTTCATAGTTGCAGATTTCGAATTCCTGGGGAAAATATTTGAGGCCAAAGCCCCGGGCCAGATCTTCAATTTCGGTGTTCCATTGTTCCAGATCGGCCAACCGGTAATCAGGCATCTGCCGACACCTCCGCCGCAGATTCTTTTTCCAGGATGTGCTTGAAGGCTTTCCAGATGTCTTCTTTACGTTCCAAGGTCACGGTTATGAAGTTTTCGGCTTTGATGTATTTTGAGTATTCCCGGCTGATGGTGCTGTCCCACTCGCGGTCGGTAGAAATTTCGCCATAACCAAACAGGGTGCTGACCGCGCATAATTCTTTGGCCAAGGTTACGGCTTTGGGGTTGTCCTCAGTCCAGTTGTCGCCATCGGAGCAGTGGAAGGTGTAAATGTTCCACAGGGCAGGATTGAAACGTTGTTCGATGATTTCCAGTGCTTTGGCGTAACCGCTTGAGATGAAGGTGCCGCCTGATTCGCCGCGGTGAAAAAAGTCCTGTTCATTGACTTCTTTAGCCTCTGTGGTGTGGGCGATGAACACTACCGTCGCATTTTCGTATTTATATCGGACAAATTGATAGAGCAGAAAGTAAAAACTGCGGGCCAGGTATTTTTTGATCTGGTCCATTGAGCCGGAAGTGTCCATAATGCAGATTAATACGGCGTTGGAATGGCGACGGTTGTCATCTTTGATCCGGAAGTAGCGCAGATCTTCTTCCCGGAAGGGAATCCGGCCTGCGGAGGTTGTATCACAGGAGGTACCGGCTAATTTGAGTGCCTGCCTGCGTTTCAGTTTTTCCATTACTGATCGTTTTTTGGCCAGCCGGGGCGGAAGACCCTGGCGCTGATAGCCGGAACGTTTGAATTGGTGTTTCGACACGATCTGGTTATATTTCTTGCGTTCCATATCCGGTAGTTCCAGGTCATCGAAAAGGTAGTCAATCAGCTCTTCTATGGTAATTTCGGTTTCGTAAATATCATCGCCGGCTTCACTGCCAGCCTGGCCATTGCCTTTTTCTTCTCCCTCGCTGGCTTTGCCGATAGTTTGGCCCTGCTTTTCATGTCCGGTTCCCGATGCTGTTCCTGCTTCGTTCTTTCCGTAGCGGAATTGGTATTCCTTGATTCCTTTGATCGGTATCTTGATTTTTTTGTTATCACTTTGACCGATGATGCTTTCCTCGGCGACGATATTGCTCAGGTTTTTCTTGATCGCGTCCTCTACCTGCCGACGGTGGCGCATGCGGTCCCAGGCTGATCGATCAGAGTGGTTGGTGCTACTGTCTCTGAAGATGGTCATTTCTTTCCTCCCCTGCTAAGCTAGCAGGTTAATCTTTCCAGAGGTTGTTGGCTGCGTATTTTAGGACGACATTGCAGCAATGATCGCAGTATCCGTTGCGTTTCATTTCTTCTACCATGACATTGTACTTCCCGCTTTGATCTTTATCACGTACCCGGGATTTGGTTACTATCCGGGACAGCTCTCTTACTGAGGTGGTCAGTTTCTTTTCAATGGCTTCCTTAAGCGGTTCGTAGCAACAATAGTCAACGGCGGCGCCGCTCCTAAGCAGCGAAAACATGTAGGCGGTGATATCTTGTCGGAATCCACGGGCCGCAGTGCCACTGATGCCAATTTGTTCCTCGATTGATTGCAAAAATTTGATGTCAGGCTCCAGTTCCTCGCCGGTGCTCGAGTCTTTGATCTTGCGGGAGTTAATAAAGGCTTCGGCGTGATCCAGATAGTTGTTGAACAAACTCTCCGCCTGCTCTTGATAGCTGTGGATAAAGGCGCGGGTGACCTCTTTTTCAAGGGTCTTGTTGTACTCTTTTTTGATAGTGTCCTGGAGGAAGCCAAGATAGCGCTTCTTCTCGTCTTCAGCAAGAGACAGTTCCTTGGTGGCCTTAATAAGTGTATCCAACATGGCGATGGGGTTGATGCAGTTATTCTCGGATTCGGATAAAACCGTGTCAATGGCTTTCATTATAAACCGGGTGGAAATTCCCGACATTCCTTCCCGCGACGCTTCTTCCCGCAGTTCGAAGATGTCCAGTTTCTTGCTGGCGCCTTTTTCGACAATTTCTTCGCCGTTATAGATTTTCAGTTTGGTCAGTGGGTCCACTTTTGTGGATGGTGCCAGGCGGGTCAAGATAGCAAACATCGAGGCCATTTCGATGGTTTGAGGCGCTATATGGGCGTCGAAACTGCTATTGTTCAAAAGTTTACGATATATCTTCACTTCTTCGTCCAGTTCCAGGCAATAAGGTACCTCCACTTTGACTATGCGGTCGAGGATCGCTTCATTAGTGTGGTCGGATTTGAATTTGTTCCATTCGGCTTCATTGGAATGGGCCAGAATGACGCCGTCAAAATAGATCATCGAGCCTTTGCCTGGCGAAGGAATAGATTTTTCCTGAGTGGCGGTAATCATGGTGTGCAGGTATTCTACGTCATTTTTGAAAACTTCAATAAACTCCACGAGTCCCCGGTTGCCGACGTTGAAAGCGCCGTTCAGCGAAAGTACCCGCGGATCATCTTCTGGGTATAGATCCATTTTTGATATGTCCACCGAGCCGGACAGCACCGAAGTGTCCTGATTGTTGGGGTCTACCGGCGGCACCACACCAACGCCTTTGCGGGAACGGATGGAAAATTCGCTCAGTGTTACTGGGAACAACTCGAATTCGCCGTTATAATCGTTTTTCAAGCGGTAACGACATACCGGACAGAGATCGCCTTCAATTTTTACTCCGAGTAGGGCTTCAAAGCGTGGACGTAAGTGTTTGGGGATAAGGTGCAGTGGTTCTTCGCGCATGGGACAGCCCTGGAGAACATAAATCGGCGGGCTGGTCTCAAGCGCCTGTTTTAAAGCTTCTGTCAGCGAGGATTTGCCGGCGCCCACAGGCCCGACAAGGTACAGGACTTGCCTTGATTCTTCGCCTTTCATGGCCGCTGCGTGAAAGTAACGGACGATTTTCATAATGCTGTTGTCGATGCCGAAAAAGTCCTCGAAAAAAGCATAGCGTTTCAGTGTTTCGGTGCCAAAGACTCGTTTTAAGCGGGGTTGTTCATCGGTGTTGATTACTTCTGTACCCCGGGAGGTAAGTAGTTGCTGCATCCGTTGGTGGGCCAACATGGCGACTTGGGGATTTTTTTTGACAATTTCCAGATAGTCCAGGAGCGTTCCGGAAAAGTGCTGGTGTTGCCGCTCGTCCCGATCTTTTTTTATCAAATCAGCAAAATCAATTCTGGTCACTCCAAGCCCCTCCCTGCAGTATCGCCTTATTCATCATCTGAGCTGCCTGCCGAAAAATTCGAAAGTGCATTTTCCGGTATCGATACATGGTGGTGATTTAGCTTTAAGATAAAAGGTTAGTTTCCTCAACTCTAACAAATAACGGGATTCTTGTCTAAAGGATAATAGTGGGAGGATAAGGCGTTTATTGCTCGATAATAAAGGTTTGGCGGGGATTCTTCTTTAGGGGGAAGGGGTTTGAAAACTGTTATGGAATGTTTGAAAGTAGGAAGGTGGTGTGAGAATTTGAAAACAGTTGTGGCTATTGGCGATTCGTTAATTTACGGCTATCCTTTTTCACCGCGTTGTTCCTGGGTAACGCTTGTAGCCAAAAAGACTGGCTGGGAGATGGTCAATAAGGGTATTTGCGGCGAAACGACTGGGGACATGTTGCTGCGGTTCGAACAAGACGTTGTGGCATTGCAGCCGGGCTGGGTGATTATTCTGGGCGGCACCAATGATGCTTTTGACGATATTCTTCCAGAAGAGGTGGAGGATAATATAACAGCTATGCTAGAGATGGCGATAGAAAATGGAATTATTCCGATAATTAGCCTGCCCCCACCGGTGGATTTTTCGTATGAAGAAACGCTGCTTAGAGAATACCGGCAGATCATTAAGAGTCTGGCCGATAGATATCATCTTGCCACTCTGGATTTTTATGAAACTTTGGTTGATCCGAATAGTGGAAAATTGTGCCAAGGTTTTCATAATGACGGAGTGCATCCCAATGAACTTGGTTATGGGATAATGGCTCAGGCAGCCCAGACGGTGCTGGCGCGTTATCTTAAAGATGACTAAAACGGTTCAAATTGTAAGGTGTAGTATTGCTTTGTAGGCCCCAAAAGGCACTCCCGAGGGAGTGCCTTTTGGGCAGAAATTTTTTGTTCTTGTTGGGCCGTTTACCGTCTTGCCCAGGACTATCTGTGGCAGCCTTCTTTACAATGAGTGACCGGACGGATAATCATCCAGACCATACGCGCAACCTCCCTTTTAAATAGCTTATAATATATTATTAGCAGTGTAGAAAATAAATTCCTTCAAGGTAAAAGGGAGAATATTGCAAAAAAGACTCTCGGGATATAATTGTGTTGAGCCTTGCGGAGTTCGGTTTTGTCCAAGCTGCTACTAAATGATCATTGTCTTTGCGCCAAACTATGATTAGTGGCAACGAAAGGGACCATTGCATATCATATCGCATATTCTGTAATTCCAATCTAAGGAGAGAAAAGAATGTGCGGTATTACCGGCTGGGTCGACTGGGAAAATGATGTGTCCCAGAGGCCTGAAGTATTGCAGGCGATGGTCAAGACGTTGGCTTTGCGCGGTCCGGATGATTCTGGAACATATTTTTCCAGGCAAGCCGCATTAGGGCATCGCCGGCTCAGCGTGGTGGATCTGGAAGGGGGCAGGCAGCCCATGGTCCGGCATCGCGGTGACTCGAGTTATGCAATTACTTATAACGGAGAATTGTATAATACTTCGGATTTGCGGGGGGAGTTGATGTCCCATGGACATATGTTCACCTCGAATTCCGATACCGAAGTGCTCTTGAAGGCATATATCGAGTGGGGTCCGCAATGCTTGGAACGGCTGAACGGGATTTTTGCTTTTGCTGTCTGGGACGAAAAAAAACAAACGCTGTTCATGGCCAGAGACCGATTAGGCGTCAAGCCCTTGTTTTACGCCAGACGTGGCAGCAGTTTTATTTTCGGCTCGGAGTTAAAAGCAGTGCTGTGCCATCCCGCGGTGGAGCCTGAGGTTACAATAGAGGGGCTGGCTGAAATATTTATGATCGGTCCGGCTCGCACGCCAGGGCACGGAGTTTTTCGCGATGTTGCGGAGTTAAGGCCGGGTTATTGTCTTAAATTTGACAGGAACGGCTTAGTTTGCCACCAATACTGGAGTTTAAAAAGTCACCCTCACGAACAGGACTTTCTTACTACGACCTCGATGGTCGGTGATATTTTCCGGGATGCAGTTCGGCGACAATTGATATCAGATGTTCCACTATGTACTCTGTTGTCTGGCGGACTTGATTCAAGCGCCATAACGGCTATTGCTGCCACGGCTTATGAACAGGAAGGTCGGGGCCGGTTAGATACATATTCTGTAGAGTATGTGGATAATGATAAATACTTTCAGGAACACAGTTTTCAACCTAACAGGGATGCGCCCTGGGTCGAACGGGTTGCCGGATATTTTGATACCTGCCATCATGAAATATTATTGGATACTCCAGAATTGGCGGGGGTGCTGGAGAATGCCGCCCGGGCCCGTGATCTTCCCGGCATGGCAGATGTAGATACATCTCTGTATTTGTTTAGCCGGGAAATCAAGAAAGGTGCGACGGTAGGGATCTCCGGAGAATGCGCTGATGAGGTGTTTGGCGGATACCCCTGGTTTTATCGGGAAGAGATGGTGAAAGCCGATTCTTTCCCGTGGTCGCCGCGGCCAGAAGACCGCCTGGAATGGCTGTGCCCGGAATTAAGGGACAATCATGATTTGCGCGATTATCCCCGCTGGCGCTACCGTGAGGCATTGGCCGAAGTTCCTCGGCTGGAGGGCGAGGATGCCGAGGCTACCAGGATGCGGGAAATATCTTATCTCAGTCTAACCCGCTGGATGCCGACGCTTCTCGACCGGAAAGACCGAATGAGTATGGCCTGGGGCTTGGAACTGAGAGTGCCGTTTTGCGACCACCGACTGGTAGATTATGTGTGGAATGTGCCATGGGCAATGAAGAATTATCTTAACCGGGAAAAAGGTCTGCTGCGCCACGCGTTGACTGGCACCCTGCCTGAGGATGTGCAGTGGCGGCGAAAAAGCCCCTATCCCAAGACGCACAATCCTTCTTTCCTGCTAGCGGTACAAACCAAATTGTTGGCTGCCTTAGACGACCCCTCATCTCCGTTATTACCGTTGATCGACACAGCTAAAATTCGCCAGTTCGCCGAATCGGATGCCGCCAAATCGCCGTTTCCCTGGTTCGGGCAGTTAATGGGCGGACCTCAGCTTTTAGCTTACTTGGTACAGGTAAACGCTTGGCTACAGCAGAACAAAGTGAGAATAGTGCTTTGAATTTATGACCGGTCTCTTTTTCAGAGGCCGGTTTTCCATTTTGGTACAAAGACTAAAAGCTGGGGATATGTTAATTCAGGCGGAACCCTAGGCAGGATTCTTGTCGGTTTGTGCGAATTATAAATAATTCATATAAACTTTTTTTACTATTGGCTATGGAGGGTGCTCTAATGATAAAAGCGTTGAATGGGCTGCGGGTAATCGATGTCACTCGGTTGCTCACTGGCCCATATTGTTCTATGGTACTTGCGGACCTGGGCGCGGATGTTGTAAAAATAGAAGTCCCCGAGCGCGGAGATGACGCCAGGCTGTTTGGACCTTTTGCTAAGGGTGAAAGCGGTTATTTCATGACACTCAACCGCAATAAGCGCGGCATTACCCTTGATTTACGCAAACCTGAAGGGAAAGCCGTGTTCATGGATTTAATCAAAACCGCCGATGTTATGCTGGAGAATTTTGCGGTGGGTACGATGGACGGATGGGGGCTTGGCTACGAGGTTTTAGCAGCGGTGAATCCGCGGTTGATCTTTGCCTCGATTACTGGCTTTGGACAATTCGGGCCTTACGCCCACCGAGTGGCCTTTGACGCCATTTCTCAGGCTATGGGGGGCATGATGAGTATAAACGGATATCCTGATGGCCCACCGACTCGACTGGGTTCATCTCTCGGGGATATCAACGCCGCCAATATTATGGCCACAGGTATTTTGGCCGCCCTATATCAGCGGGAGAAGACCGACTTAGGCCAAAGAATCGATGTCTCGATGCATGATGGCATTGTTGCGATTCTAGAGAACGCTGTTGTTCGATATACTATCGATAAGATCGTGCCTCAGCGCATTGGCAGTCGACATGCCACTGTTACACCATACGACGTGTATGCTGCCTCTGACGGCTATGTCATGATTGCCGGCGCCAATGAGGCCACCTGGCAAAGATTGTGCAAGGCAATGCACCAGGAAGAACTGATAACCGACGAACGGTTTAAAATCAATAATAAACGTACGGAAAATGCAGTTGAGCTGTCGGCAATAATCAGTGAATGGGTCGGACGTTATACAGTGGAGCAGGTTGAGGAGATTTTGGAACAGAATGCTGTGCCTTCCGGACCGGTACTTACCATTGATGAAGTGGTGAATGATCAACATGTTAAGGCGCGCAATATGATGGCCGAAATAGATCATCCCATAGCTGGCAAGGTAATTATTCCTGGCAATCCGATAAAGATGTCGGCAGCCTCCGACGCTATTGAAAGGCCGTCGCCAATGCTCGGGCAGCATACCGACGAGGTGCTGACCGAAATCGGCTATTCCCTGGAGAAAATTGCCGGTTTGCGGGCAGCAAAGATTATCTGATCCTGTTTTTCGGAAGGGGTTACTAAGTTGGATGTTTCGCAGCGTTTCGCAAAATTGACGCACTTTCAGGCACTTGCTCTGCTGGCTTTGACCGCGTTATTGTGGAGCAGCGGGGGCCTGCTTATAAAATGGACATCTTGGCACCCCTTGGCTATTGCTGGAGCCAGAAGCGGCATAGCCGCCCTGGTAATCAGGGCGGCTTTTTACAAGTCATCGCTTACCTGGAGTCGGGACCAGATAGCTGGTGCGGTGGCCTATGCTGGAGTCGTTACCCTTTTTGTGGTTTCCACCAAACTGACTACCGCCGCTAACGCCATTTTATTGCAATATACGGGGCCGATTTGGATCGCCCTCTTAGGGGCTTGGCTGCTAAAAGAAAAGGCTACTGTCAGCGATTGGCTGACAATAGCCACTGTTCTGGGGGGCATGGTGCTGTTTTTTCTCGACAAGATGTCGCCCGGAGGGCTTTGGGGCAATATCGCAGCAATCGCCTGCGGTTTCTGTATGGCACTGATGACCATATTCTTGCGTCGGCAAAAGGATAGCTCACCATTTGGCTCGGTATACTTAGGCAATATATTGACCTTTTTTATCGGCCTGCCGTTTATGTTTGTCTATTCGCCTGGACCGGGCAGCTGGGGCGTAATATTGGTGCTGGGTACCTTCCAGATAGGGCTGGCCTATGTTCTCTACGCTGTTGCCATCAAACATGTAAAAGCCCTGGAAGCATCAATCATAACGATGCTTGAAGCGCTATTAAATCCGTTATGGGTATTCTTGTTGCTGGGTGAAATGCCTGGTCGCTGGGCGCTGGTGGGAGGATTAATTATTCTGATAGCTATTAGCGGGCGCTATGCTTTGCCGGCAATTAGTGCGGACAAATCTAATTAGCCGACAGCTTAGCAATAAATTCAGCCGGGGCGGGTAACTGTTCTACCGCCCACCAGGGAGAATGAGCGGCGAGTTCTTCAACTGAAAAAGGTCCTGTGGCCACGGCAATTGTTTTTGCCCCGATTTCTTTGCCGCACCGGATATCATTCGGGGTGTCGCCAATCACAAATATAGTGTTGCCTGTGTCAGCCGGGAACTTTCTTTGAAGATGGGCCAATGCTTGGGCGGCGACGCCAGAACGGTCGTGACAACTGTCGCCGAAAGCGCTGACCGAGAAATCGAAAAACTGAATCAGGTTATAGCGGGCCAGTTTAGCCGTGGCTCCAGCGACAGTGTTACCGGTCAGCAGTAATGAAACAAATTCCGGCTCGGCTTGCAGGGCGGTTAGAATTTCCATGACCGGCTGAATTGAATAGCCTCGCCTTGCCGCCAGATGGGCGGGGAGCAGTTCTTCATAATGCCGCAGCAGTGCGGCTATTTCTTTTTCCTGAGGCTTGGTACCGGTAATTGCGGAAATTATTTCCGAGCCGATATGGCAGTCTGTCATTCCTGCGGTGGTAATTTGGCCAAAATCCGGCCGACTGCCGAAGATGTCCTGTGTTGCCTGGATGAAAGCGTATAGCCCGGCTTTGTCCGTCCTGACCAAGGTGCCGTCAATATCCCAAAATATTATGTTCATTATTCAAGTCTCCTTTTGGTCTATCAGAAAAAGGGCCGGCGTTAGTGTAATGCTAAGCCGGTCTGATTTTTACCTGTTAAAAAAGTTCGCGGCAGTTTACTTTCAGACTCAGGATTTTGTCGAGGGGGGTATTGTCCCACCACGGCGGGAATACCGGCTCAATCTGGCTATATACTCCGCCGGGATTTACGGCGTATTTGGCGTTTGCCGTATTAAAAGCTTCCAGTCCGCTGCGTTGTTTGAGGGCCTCCAATAAAACATCCCGGTTGACGTTTAGGCTGAAATGGTATTCTTCATCAGCCCACTTGTCATATAAGCCGAGAATAGCCAGGTTGTCAAGGGTCGGAATAGCGGCGTATAACAGACTGGCAATAGTTATGGCTGTTGCGGCAATAACCTCGCTGTACTGGTTATTGATGGTCGAAGAAATCTTTTCATCATAGACAATATTGCCGGCGGTGGAGATGGTAATTGTATTTTCAGGAATGATACTGCGATCCGGGAGGTTAAGAATAATTAGCGGCTCTTTGAAAAAGTGGACAGTGCAGCGCAAAAAGAAAGGCAGCCGGAGGTTCTGCAGCACATCGAGAAGTTGCTCAAATACGGTGCCGGAATCCCCATTTAGTAGTTTCTCAAGCCTGCCGATTCTGGAATCTTCGGCTGTTTCAAAATTTCTTTGGGATATTGCAATATTTTCCCGCATTTCTTTAACCAGGGCTTCGATCTGTAGCTTGGCCTGAGATAAAGCAATTACAATACCGCGTTGCCGATTATGTAGATCCTGGTATAGAAAAACCGCGCAAACCAATAAGCCGCCCGCGCCAAAGAGTGGCGAAATGCTTTCTCTAAGGGCTAGACTGAGGATTACGCAGGCCAATCCACAGAATATGTGGAGGACAATAGGTGAAGTATACTTGTTAACCGCTTTCAACCGCGCTTCGGTCAACAGATAGCCATAATCAGGAATGGTCGGAGCAATAAATTGCTTGCGGGCGAGTCCTGCGGCATAGTCAACAGGCGTATAGCTGAAGGTGCTTAATTTTCGCAGAGCTTCCTCCAAGTCAACGCTTTTCTTTTTTTCGCGTTGGTAGCGTTTAAGACGCTCCCTGTCAATTTCGTTGCGGATATCTGCCTGAACTTGAACAAGATCATCTTTGCCGGAAAATGCGACAGTCATAATATTCCTCCTAGGAATAAGCGATATAATCGGTTGTGGAGAAATTATTGCTAGAGGCCTTATTTCTGGCAATAATTAATTCGTTGTTGCCTGGTCAATAACCTCTTTTTATGCCGTTTTGACCTAGACTGACAGGGGTAAAGGAGAACAGCAAAAATCATGGAATATATACAAGAAATCACTGATTATATTAATAGTGAAGGCAAAATGGGGTCAGTATATTTTGGCTGGCTCAAGACTGCTATACCCGCGGAAGGAGGAGCAACTTGCTGTCGATAATTTCCTTTGTAGGCAAATCCAATTGTGGTAAAACCACCTATCTGGAAAAACTAATTGCTGAAATGAAACAGCGTGGCTATAAATTGGCAGTCATCAAGCATGACGTTCATGGCTTTGACATCGACCGACCGGGTAAAGACACTTGGCGGCATGCCCAGGCAGGTGCCGATATGGTCTGTATTTCTTCACCCCAAAAAATGGCGCTGATTCAAAAGGTCGACCGGGAAATGTCTTTGGCCGAGGTGGCTAGCCATATCGCGGGGGTGGATATAATATTTACCGAAGGCTATAAGCAAGAAGGGACAATAAAAGTGGAGGTTTTTCGTCAGGCAGTATGTGAGAAACCGGTCTGTTCTAAGGAAGAACTGTTGGCAATGGTTTCTGATGCGGTGGTATATGATGAAGTGCCAACTTTCGACTTAGATAATGTTGCGGCTATGGCCGATTTTCTGGAAACAAAATTTCTCTGGCCTAGTGGGGTGTAAAATAATGAAAGTGGCTTTGCTCCAAATGGACATTGTACTTGGTGAGGTGTCGGCTAATCGCGCCAAAGCCCAGATGATGATCGATAACGGGATTCGTCAGGGCGCCGAACTTTTGGTTCTGCCAGAAATGTGGACCACTGGCTATAAGTTGGCCGACATCCATTTACTCGCCGAGCCGGAGGACGGACCTACCGTCACGCTGCTCAGGCAAATTGCCAGAGAAAAAAGCGTCGAAATCATCACTGGGTCTATAGCCGAGGCGAGCGGTGGCAAGGTTTATAATACTGCCTATGCTATCGGCAAAGATGGCGGTATAATTGCCAAATATCGCAAGATTCACCTTATCGGCTTGATGGATGAAGAGAAATATATTAGTCCAGGGGATAGAAAGTCAGTGTTTTCCATGAGTTTTGGCCCGGTGGGACTGATAATTTGTTATGACCTGCGATTTACCGAGTTGCCTCGCGCCTTAGCGCTTGCAGGAAGCCGAGTATTATTCGTTCCGGCTGAATGGCCAGCCAGTCGGGGACAGCATTGGTTGGCGCTCAATATCGCGCGGGCCATTGAGAATCAATTATTTGTCATTGCCGTAAACCGGGTAGGCAAGGATCCGAATAATGCATTCTTTGGCAATTCTCTGGTTATTAGTCCCTGGGGAGAAATACTGGCTCAGGGATCAGAAACAGCTGAAGACGTAATCGTGACTGATATAGACCTAACTGCAGTGGAGGAAATAAGGCAGAAGATGCCGGTATTCGCCGACAGACGACCGCAGTATTATTGAAAGTGAACTTGGCGGCTGTCGATAAAGGCCCATCTGCATCTGCATAGGAAGTTCGCTCTCCGAGCGAACAAAGCGATCGCATCGCCGCTGAAGCACCGTGCGCCTGCTTTTCCGGGAGCGCGCTTGTCGTACGCACGCCTGTACTGCCTGCGCGCGCTTCCTCACAGCCGCCTTGCATCTGGACCTTTCTCACCAGCCTTGGTTTATCGCTTGCTATGAATAAACTTCAGTTAAATTTGCTCAACAACCTGAAAGCCTCCTTGACAGGAGGCTTTTACATTTGTCCAAACCGACGCTGGGCGGGAACAATACTTTGTTACTGACATAAGATATAGTAGCTGAAAATGATAGAAAGGAGTGGTTCAGATGCCAGATGACACCGACAACGGCGGCAGATGTGAAGCCCTGCCTTATACGATAAATATTACTGATGCGGTGTATCAGTCCATGCAAGGGAAGTACTTTCTGGGGCAGACCAGGTTGTTGCTGTTTGGCGACGGAATGAACGCCTGGGGGGCGCTATTCAATCCTCCCGGCTCACAAGTCAGTCTTAATATTAATACCTTCGCGGTTTCCAGCTATACGGTCCATCCGTTTGCCGCCCAAATCTGGTTCAACACCAGTATTGAGTGCCCCTTTGCAGTATCAAATAAGGTAACTGCCGCCAATACTGCGCTGCAGCCGGTGCCACGACCAAAAGTTAGGTTGCAGTTCGCCGAGGCGGTACACGCTCATCCTGCCGGGGGGGTAAACCCGTTTAACCGGATCATTGAGCCTCAGACCACAACAGTAGTGAATAAAGGCGGGGAGATTATCATTCCGCCGGGAGGATCATTCCTGGTTTTCCTGGTTTCTCCAAGGGAGTGTCTGGTGCAGGCCCGAATTGCTTTCGGCTGGTGGGAGTCTAAGCTTTGCTGAACAAGGACTATAAAAAAAGAGGCCTTCGCAAGAAGGCCTTTAGTATTGCACTGAAAAAAATGTGAATGAAAAAAAGGCTGGTGAGAAAGGTCCAGATGCAAGGCGCACCGGAAAAGCGCACCGCGACGCGTACTGGTGTACGCTAGCAAGCGCTTTGAGGAGAAACGCAGCAGATGGGGCTTTATCGCCAGTCTGGTGAGGTCTATTGGTCCAGGTCGTGCAACCAGCGCTTGGCAGCCCGCCTGAATCGCCGCCAATCCCGTTCAAAACCTTGCCTGGTATTATGACTGGCGAATGCAGTCCAGCCGAGCAATATTCCTGCGTCGCGATGTACTACCCTGCTGGCGTGCAGGCTCATCCATTCGTCCAGAGCCTCGGTCATAATCTGGCCATCCTGGAGTTGCCCCAGACAGTCCAGCAGGTGTTTAAGGCGGGCCAGTAATACCTTGGTTTTATTGTTTTTGAAGGGTAGTACTTCCAAACTATAACGAAGTTTTTTGCCGAGGATGCGAAGTTGGTGGAGCTGGGCGGCGTTGTTTGGCAACAGGTCTTTGGTAATGGTGCGCATTTCTGCGATCCAATTACTTAGGCGCAAAGTGGAGAAATCAAGTAGTGTTTGATTATAGACGGCTGGCAGAAAAGCTTTGGCGGCCAACCATGCCCAGAATCCAAGCAGCAGCGGGGTGGATTGTCCGTTGAGCAGCTGGGCAGTCAGGGTTTCAGACAATTTGGAACGTTCAGTCTGAAGCAAGATTCCAAGCCAAGGTGGGGGTGTGAGTATAACCCCGCTGTCTTCTGTGGCTGTTTGCCAGGTGTTGATTAAGACATCGGTGTCCCTCAATTGACCTGTGGTATGACCAAAGTCGCGAAGCTTCTGTTGCCATTTTGTGTAGTGCTCGGGGTCAACCAGTGGTTTGGCAAAAGATAAAAAGGCCCTTAGTCTGCGGAGCTGGATTCGAAACTGGTGGAGGGATTCCCCGTTCGCTGAACTTTCGAGAAATTCTTCTTGGGCTATAAATACGCAGTGTATTTGGCTGATTAATAATTGTTCAAGGGATGACCTGGCGTCGTGGGCCCAGTCTAATAACGGTACCTCTTGAGGAAGCTGAATACTTTCAAGGCCTGCCAGGCATAAGCCGCGAGAATATTTGCTGCGTGGCTCAACTGCAAGCGGTAGCACTTGGGCCAGTTCCGCCCCCAAAGCTATAATTGCCGCTGGATCACCAGCTTTCAGCTCCAATTCCACTTCGGCGATAGGGGCCTGGTTTTCTCCAGCAAGAATTGAGCCAATATCAACTGCCAGTTCGATTTGGCTGCCGTCAGCAGTATGAATTTCGGCTTTATTTCGGTCAAATACTGTGGTAAACAAACAAACCAGCGGCTTATCACCAATTGTTCGTACAAGCAGGTCCCCGATTTCGGAGCCCTGAAGTTGATTAATATTCGGTTCAGGTTCAGCAACAACCATATTCCACTCCCTACGCTGATGGAGACCGCCAGCCGACGTGCCGCCGATCTTAACTGTTGCAACCCACTGGCCGCCCTCCAACCTTATGCGGAAAGCGACTCCGGCCTTCTTGAGTGCCTGGTCGGCGGTATCAAAATAATGGGCTTCTAGCTTTTCAAGTTGCAGCGGAGCAGCCAGGGCAGCGATTGTAGGCGCCGTAAGAATAATATCCCAGGCAGTGGGATCGAGCAAACGGAGCTTTAATTCAATTTCCGTATGGGTAGTGTCCGACATAGTCATACCCCCTGGTTCTCTTTTCCGAAAGCGGCCAAAACTTTTGGCCCGGCAAACCAATTTAACGTAGCTTCTTTTGGAGACTGGAACACGAATCCGGCAGCGGCACATTTTTTGAAAGTTATTGTCGCGCCAGCCAGTTGTTTGGACCATATGCTCAAGTACGGCTCATGGCCGACGATAACTATAATATCGGCCTTGGATACTCGCCACTCGGCGATTAATTCTTCCAGGTTGCCGCTGTAAATTGCCGGATATTCTTTTACCTTTATTGCATTGATTGTTTCGGCAAGGATGGCGGCTGTTTGGGTGGAACGCTGGGCTTGGCTGGCCCATATTTCAATCTTGGCCCCGGCTGCCCAGTAACGGGATAAGCCTTTGGCAACTGCCCTGGCCGTCTTGAAGCCCTTGGTTGTAAGATTCCTTGTTTCATCAGGCAGTCCCGGCGATTGTTTCTCCGCCTTGGCGTGTCGCAGCAAGACTAATTCCATTGTTGTCCTCCTAAAGCTGTCTTGCTATTTTATTTTCGCGGGATTTTGATTCTCACCTGCAGGTCTTGAGAAAAATCTGGAATAACGATATAATAACATGATCATCAGGCCGAAATAATGCTTCGGTGAATGGTGAGAACGCACAAACTGTAGAAAATAGGCTAAGGAAGAACTTTTTGAGTAGGAGCGACTTATAAACAAACTGTCCGCGGTTGTTGTTCATCCGCGGACAGTCTTTATTTGCGAACACTTTGGCCCTAACGCTGAGAAGGTAGTATGTAAAACAATGTTTTATGATTCAATTAAATCTATAATATTTATTTTCTCTTTGCGGAGATCCAGAAAAATTCCATCACCTGTTCTGACAGTTGGATTTGTCCAATTATTGTGGGGTAGTACAATTATTTGAGCTCTTTGCCCATTGCTTAAAAGTACATGACTACCCATAAAATAATCCCGCATATTATCAAGTAAAGGGAGGCACACGTTGACATCCAGCCCATTATACATCTGTTCGGCAATGCATTCGACGGCGACAAACGGGGTTAATTTAGGGCGGTATGGCCGGTCCGAAGTCATGGCGTCATAAATGTCGGCAACTGCGACAATTTTAGCGAAATCGTGAATGGCACCATCTTTTAACCCCAGAGGGTAGCCGCTTCCGTCCAAACGCTCATGATGTTGCAAAATCGCCATTTTAGCGCTAACGGGAATTTCGGTAGAATCTTTTACGAAAGCGTAGCCCTGCTCCGAGTGTTTTTTGATTACGATGAACTCACTGGCGGACAACGTACCCGGCTTGTGGAGTATTGCCAGTGGCACGTACAATTTACCAAGATCGTGGAGCAGGCCGGCCAGAACAAGATTCTCATGATCGCTGGCTTTATAATTCAACCACCTACCAAAGATTCCCACCATTACCGCGACATTGATCGAATGCTGGAGAGTGTCATCAGAGTGCATTTTCATCTCGTACAGAAAATCTAGTGCCCCGAGTGTTCTTATCAGGGGGGTTATCAACTGACTGACCAACTGTCGCAAATCGCTTATGGGGATCTGGTTAAAATGCTTGGCATTTTCAAAAATATTCTTTATGGACCCGAGCGCTTCTTCATACTTGTGCATGAAGGAAGCTTTGCTGAGAAACAGTAGAGGGGAATTATCAGCATTGATTTCCGAATCTATATCGCAAATATACAAAAAAGGTACTTGCCAACCACGAAGAATTTCAATCTGGGGTGCTGTCAAACTGGTGCCTTTGGCGAGCAAAGTGATACCGTCTTCAGATATTATTTGCCGACCAATTAACATTCCGGGAATCAGGTCTTTGGCTTGAACATATCTCAATATACTTCAATCCTCCTCTTATGTTCAGTTATAAATCTTTGATTATTTTGTAGATAATAAAATAATCCGATGAATCAAGAGTAAAATATGGTATTTAACGAAAAAGTAGATCAATTTAACTTAATATATATTATTATCGATTGGAAATAAATTGGTTAACTGCTAAAATGTAAATGTCAGTACAATTGCAGGGAGGATATAGGATGAATTTCGGCAATAATTTGAAAATAATCAGGAAAAAGAATGCACTCTCTTTGCGCAACCTCTCCCTTCTTTGTGACGTAAGTAAAACCATGTTGTCAGAAATTGAAGCCGGTAAAAAGACGCCAACAATAACCGTGGCGTATAAAATTGCCAGTGCGCTTGGCATCAGTCTGATGACTATGATGCAAGCCCAAGAATCGGTGGAATTGGCGATCATCCGAAAAAAAGAACGTTTGTCATATGTTGAGCCTGAATCCCTGATTGTAAGACAAATGGTGTCGCCGTCTTTTGCCGCATCTGATGTGGAAATAACATTTGTAAAAATGCCGACGGGAACGTCTTCTGGGTTGATAACGGCAGCTAATTCCGGTTGTAAAGAGTACCTTGTGTTAATAAAAGGAACAATTCAGGTTAGAATAGGCCCAGACAATGTCTGCAATCTGGAGGAGGAGGATGCTCTTTTTTTCGAGGCCCAGAAGGAGCACGAAATAGTAAATACTGGAGCGGTTGACGCCGAATATTTCTTGATATACCGAAGTCCTTCGCCTTGAAATTAATTATTATCAAACAATTACTGTCGGTTCGCTATAGCGTACTGACCTTATTATAACCCTGCGGTTTTAATAATTTCAACTATAAGTTATCAAATAATTACAAATAAGCCAGTTTCTCCATTACAATAGGTCAGATATTGTAAATATTTACTTCCGGCGGTTGCAACATCGTCAATGCCTGAGGAAATCCAGCATAAACCAGGCTCTCCTGCAGATAAAATTGCAAATGTTGCCGAAAAAAGCAGGTAGTTTGTTTTTGAACGAGAATTTTTACATTGGTAACAGCTTGTATAGGTAGTGTAAGGAGAGATGAAACTGTGAATGCTAGAATGCTACTGCTTAGTGCTTTCGCATTGTTGGCTTTCGGATTGTTGTTTCACTGGCAAGGCGGGAAAATGCTGGCTGATAAGAGCCCGGTAATGAATGCCTCACCTTCTGGCGCAGTTACTAAGGCTACTGTCCATACCAGTAAGAGTGACGTTTCGACCAACCAAAACGGAAAACTGGAACTATCGCCCAATTCCCGAAAAAGTCTGCTGGTCAGATCCACGTCCAAAGCAGAGACTGGCTTTGAACTGAAAAAACTGCATCCGGAACATCAGATTCTGCCTGGCGTTACAGTTTGCGGGGAAGTGTTAAATATTAGACTGGCCAGTGCAGATTCGTCTATCATCATCGGGAACAACCAAGTGGTTTGGCAGAAGAAATTTTAAATCGGAAGAGCCTTGCCGGGCTATTTTTCGTAATGCTAATAGCTAGGAAAAGGAATTTTCCCCTGGATTGCGGAAATTACATTAGGAAATGAAACTTGATGTAGGTAAGTAAAGGATTTTGTTCACTGAAACGACGGGCAAGGCGGTGATATTTCATTATGGATAATAATTTACAGGACAAGGGCTGTATCGACGTTCAGCAGTTGGTACGTAGCATTAACACGATTTTGGCACCCAACCGGAATATCAGCGAAACTTTGGAGGCTATCATTCAAGAAGCTGCGATTGCAGTTAATTGCAACCATTTATTTTTGAGCCGTTATGACCCGGATACCCAAATATTCAAAGCATTGGCCTGGCGAAGTTCGATCAATCCCGTAAATGTTTCCTTAGATAAAAAATTTATGGGCGCGAGCTATATTAGCAACCAGCCAGTTATTGCCCATGATTTGTCCCAGTACAATTATCGGCTGCGGCCGGCTGTGGCCCGCCTGGGCCTTTTGTCGCTGGTAGGAGTGCCTTTTGCACTGCCAAACGGAATGGTCGGCGTGCTTGAAGCATTCGCGGAGGAAGTCAACCACTTTTCTGATTTTGAAGTAGACTGCTTGAGCTTGTTTGCCAAGCAAGCTGCAGCAGCAATTGAAAAAGCCGAACTCGAAAGAGAGTGCCGGTTCAAATCAGCGGAAAACGAACTGCTTATTGAAGCACTTAAACTGGAACAGGCGTCTGTTGGTAGCCTGTTATATAAAATGGGCGAAACTTTTGCCGCATTGTTTAGTGTTGAAGGGATTGCAGTCTTTGGCAATGACCCGACGGTGGAGGATAGTCAACTGCAAGAAGTGATGGCCCAAGGTTTTGCCATGGCAGATATCGGTCGTCTGAAAATGCTATTTACTCCTAAATATCTGGACCAGCTGGTTATGGCGCCCGAGGGGGAAGATCGCGGCATCATGAAACACATGCTGAAGAATGCTGAACCTGGGGATGCCAAAACGCTTTTCACCATACCGGTCATACATAAACAAACTCTTTACGGTATAGTTGTATTTTACTGGAAAAACTCAGACCGGGAACTTGAGATGGATAATGTCGAGCGGTTTATTAAACGAGTTATCAGTGATATTTCGGTAATACTCAGCCGTAAACATATCTACAACAATATTCAAAAAATAAGCTTTTCCGATATTCTCACCGGATTGGCCAATCGCCGCCTGTTCGATTATGTGCTTGAGCGGGAATTGAAGCGGGCGAGGCGGACGCTGAAACCAATGAGTTTATTAATGGTTGATATTGATTATTTCAAAAATGTTAATGATACTATGGGACATCCTTCAGGCGACTTAATATTGGAGCAAATCGGTTCTATTATCAAAGAAAGCTGCCGTTACAACGTCGATTTACCTGCGCGTTACGGCGGCGAAGAGTTTGCCCTTATTTTGCCCGAGACCGACCGTGATAGTGCTGCGATAATTGCCGAACGGCTGCGCGACAAAGTGGCGAATCATCAATTTCAAACTGGCGGCCAGAATATCAAGATTACCGTGAGTATTGGCGGCGTAACTCATAATGGGCAGCTTGACGGTAGTGTCGACGCGCTGTTAATATCGGTGGACCAAGCTTTATATCAAGCTAAATGGTTAGGTAGAAACGCCGTTGTTTTCACTGGCAGCGCGATCGGAGGATGAGCGCTTGCTGATACCGGACAAAAAAATCATTTGGAATCCGACCATCTATCGACGAAAAGCGTTGCATGGATGGTTTTTTTTATCTTGAGATCAAAGTGTTTCCCCAGCATGCCAGCAACTGACATACCACATTAGCTGCGAATTTTACAAGGGAAAGCTTTCATTGTGGAACAAAGCTGCAGCTAAACTCTATACTGTAAGGTACGGATATAATTTGAAGGCGCGGGTACCCCGCAAACGAGGAAAACATATGGATAATTTGGTGACGTAATTGTTTCAACGTTGGTGATGGGGGCACTAGGCCTAGGGAGACTTAACTGAATTTCCCGGATGAAGCAGGAAAGCTACGCTCAAGTTGCAGGAAAAATTTATGCAAAAGGCGAAAGATTATTAGCGAATATCAGTTTACAGCTAAAATAAGGGGGGAACATATAATGAAAAAAGTATTGAGTTTATGGTTGGCGGCTACCGTATTATTGTTAGTTATTGGGTTGACGGGTTGTGGCAATAGTGAAACAACCTCGACAGGCGGCAATAGTAGTGAGTCGGTGGCTGATCTTTTGGCGAAAGGTAAAAATAATGCCGGAATGTCGTTCGACTATGTAATGACCGGCAAAGCAATGCAAATGAACGGGAAGATGTGGATCAGTGGCAAAAATATGAAAACCGAAATGACTTTGCAGGGCCAGAAGATGATCTCCATTGTTGATGGCACAGCCAATGTGGTTTATATGTATAATCCGGAGCAGAATTCGGCGATGAAGATGCCGATAGATAAAAACCAATCCGGCAAGTCGGTGGAAGCTCCGGATAAAGAAATTAAAGATATGGATCCCGCCCAATTCAAAGAGCTGGAAACAGTCACTTATGACGGAGCAGTGTGCCGGGTGATATCCATGCAGCGACCGACCGATAAGTCTGATGTCAAACTATGGGTGCGAGAGGACTGCGGTATTCCGGTTCGGACCGAGGTAACTGACCCCAGCGGTGAAAAAACTGTTGTTGAGTATAAGAACTTAGTGGTCGGGGCGGTGCCGCCGGAAACATTTGTACTGCCAGCAGGCGTGCAAGTTACCGATATGAGCCAGATGATGAAACAAATGCAACAGCCAGCCACCAATTAATTGATAACGAACAATATTCTGCGGTTAATCACAGCAGAATCCTAAAAATATTATTAAACTCTTGAATATCTTGGTTAGGGCGGCTTATGACCGGGCATAATTATCTGACACTACACAAAAGGGGGCCATTTTGTGAAGCTAAAATGGTTTGGACACTCCTGCTTTTTATTGACTGCGGACAGCGGGGTGAAAGTGTTGATTGACCCCTTTGATCCAGAGGTAGGGTATAAGTTACCGCCCCAGGAAGCTGATATTGTTACTACCAGTCACAACCACGAAGATCACAATTATTTGAAAGCGGTCAGCGGGAAATTTAAGCATCTCAATAAGCCAGGTGCTTTTTCCGAGCGCGGTATCGAAATCACCGGTATTGTTACTTACCATGACAAGGTCCAGGGGAAGAAGAGTGGCCGGAATGTGGTGTTTAAGTTTACTGTCGACGGGCTTAATATCTGCCATTGCGGTGATCTTGGCCACGTTTTTACCGCCGAGCAACTGCAGGCTTTAGGGCCTGTTGATGTACTGCTTGTTCCGGTTGGCGGCAATTACACCATTGATCATGAACTGGCGGCCGAAGTTTGTAGTCTGGTGTCACCGAAGGTGATCATTCCGATGCATTATAAAACCGAGGTCAACGATTATCCCATAGCGGGTGTAGATCTCTTCTTGACCAGGATGGGCGGGGGAAAGGTACTTGATAAACCGGAAATAGAATTGACGCCAAACAGTATTAGTAGCTATGCCCCAGTGGTGGTTTTGAGTTACAAGTAAGCTGCTGCTGTCAATTTGCTTTTCATATTCAATATCGGCAGGAGGCTTACCATGCAGAAACTTGATTATATTTACAAGCGCCATAGTGTGAGAAGTTATAAAAACCAACCGGTGCCGCTTGAGCACATCAAAGAAATTATCCGGGCGGCGACTTACGCTCCGTCCGGTAAGAACATGCAGAACTGGCAGTTCATTGTGATTGTCGACAAGGAAAAGATAGCCGAAGTCGCCAGGGTTGTGGAGAAGGCTAACGCGAAAGTGGCGACGTATCTACAGGATGCAATCAAAATAAAGGCCTTTAAGGATTTGCTTCAGTACCATACGGTGTTTAAATCTGCTCCGGCCTTGGTGCTGGTATACGCCGGGCCTTATGAGGCCATTGTAGATCAGTTGTTGGAAGCCGGAGTAATGCCCAGGGAAGAGGCCCTGAAATACGCCAGACCAAATCCCGGTATCCAAAATGTTGCCGCCGCCATGGAAAATCTTCAGTTGGCTGCAGCAGGTTTGGGGTACGGGACTTGTTGGATGACTGGGCCAACTTACGCTGCCGAGGACATTGCCGAGTATATTGGCAAAGAGAAAATCACGCCAGGGTATTTCCTGGCGGCGATCACTCCGCTGGGGATTTCGGCCGCGAGTGAGGTAACTTCTCCACCCCGAAAACCGCTGGAGGAAGTGCTGACGATTATTAGCTAAAAATCCAATAAAAAAAACAAGCCTATAGAACAGTTTCTGTTCTTTAGGCTTGTTTTATGTTGATAAACTAAGGCTGGTGAGAAAGGTCCAGATGCACGTTCTGATTTCGTCAGTTTTATCAGCGTACATTGCTGTAGGCGAAATTCTCACGAACAGTGTGCGGGCCGCCCGGAAGAACGCGCCGCGACGGTCATGGATGACCTAGTGTCGATCACGCTAAGGATGGCAAGTGATCGACCGACGCGTACCGGTGTACGCTAGCAAGCGCTCTGAAAAGCAGGCGCACGGCGCTTCAGCGGCGATGCGATCGCTTTCAACGCCGCAGATGGGCCTTTATCGCCAGCCGGTTTTACGCTAACGGAAGTTGGATGGTGAATTTTGTTCCCACACCAGGCGCGCTGGCGACTTGAATGCGCCCCTTGTGGCTTTCTACGATCCATTTGGCTATAGCGAGGCCAAGTCCAGCGCCGCCCCGGGCGCGGGCTTTATCAACCTGATAGAAGCGGTCGAATATTTTGTCAATATAGGACGGATCTATTCCCTCACCAGTATCTGCGATGGTAAGGATTGCTTCCTTGTCTGGTGGCAATATTCTTACAGTCACTTTGCCGCCAGGAGGCGTGTGCCTAAAGGCATTATCCAGTAAAATAGTAACCACTTGTCTGATTTTCGCCTCGTCACCACAGATAATTATGGGAGACTCTGCAGATACTTCCAGGGCGATGCCTCTTGCGGCTGCAAGAGGTTCGAAAAGTTCTGTGGCAAGGATAACCGCCGGACCCAGATATAATGACTTCTTCTCAATGAGTTGTTGGTGTGAATCGGCTCGAGCTAAGAATAGCAGGGAGTTCACCAGTTTGCCCATCTGTTCTGTTTCTTCCTGGATATTTCCTAGCCATTTGGCCTGACTGGCTACAGTTTCCTCCTCGCTGGACAGGACAGCCTCTAGATTGGTTTGGATCACTGCCAGCGGTGTCCTCAGTTCGTGGGAAGCGTCGGCCACAAAGTCTTTTTGCTGTTGCCAGGCTTTTTGGATGGGAATTAACGCCCGTCCGGCAAGCCAGAGGCTTCCTAACAAGGATAAAATCAAACAGATTACGCCGGTGACAATTAAGGCGATCAGCACAGTCTTGAGCATATGTTCGCGCTGTTCAATATCCTCAAAAACAATAAGTGTGCCGGGGTGCTTACGCAGCCCAGTTCGATAATAAGCAAAAGTGTTTTGTGATGAGTGTATTGTTCCCTGTTCCTTATCTGCCTGTAAGGTTTGGTTTACCAAGGTGATTAACTGCTCCGAATCCAGCAGTTGGTTGCTTGATTGTCGGGTGATATTCCCAGAAGTGTCGGTTTCCACAAAAAAATGGCGTGGCATTTCAAGCGGTCCGCCGGGTCCGTTAGGTCCAGGTGGACCTGGTGGTACAGGAGGCCCTCCCGGAGATTCAGATGATGCTGGAGGGCCAGGAGGCCAATGCCTATCGAATGGTAAATCACGTAAGGTGCCGGAATTTATCGAGTCGGCCATTTTACGCAGGAAAAATTCCGAATGCTTTGACATATCGTTTTGCGCAAAAAAGTAACTTCCTGTTGTTAAGATGAGAAAAAGAACCGCGATAATTACCAGGTTGATCAGGGTAAGTTGTATTCGCAGTTTATTAAACATCGTCTTCCTCCTGCAGATAATAGCCTATTCCCCTGACGGTCTTAATATGGGAAGTGTTGAGTTTTTTGCGCAAGTAGTGAATGTAAAGATCGACGTTGGCAAATTCAATTTCCGAGCAATAACCCCAAACCTTTTCAAAGATGCGCGCCTTGGTCAGAACCTGTCCATAATTGCGCATCAGAAGTTCTAGGAGCAAGGATTCCTTGACGCTGAGCTGAATTATGGTGTTGTTGTCTTTAATTACCTCGCCGCGCAATGGGTCGAGGCTTAAGCCGGCTGCGGTTAGGTTGTTCTCCTGAAAGTCTTTGCTTTTCCGGCGCGCCAGGGCGCGGAGTCTGGCCAGAAGTTCGTCGGTGGAAAACGGTTTCACCAAATAGTCATCGGCTCCTGCATCCAGCCCTTCTACCCGATCCTTCGAAGAATCTTTGGCTGTCAGAAATAACACTGGAGTATCGAACCCCTGACTTCGAAACGCTTTGAGCAATGAAATTCCGTCAAGGGCAGGCAACATGCGATCCAAAATAATAATATCGTGGAACCCGGTTGTCGCCATATCAAGACCGGTTTCCCCGTCTGAGGCGGTGTCAACGATATAACCTTTCTTTCGCAAAAGGTGTGATAATGCGTCGCTCATCCTTTTTTCATCTTCGACAAATAATAATTTCATAAATGCTCCCTGTTTCCATCTGACTGGAATTAAGGCTTGACCACCGGATATTATCATTCTAACGAATAATTCTTTGAATTTCATTTAAAAACTCAAAGAACTTTCTAAGAATATATTTCGATATAATTTTTGATAGTGTAAAGGAGTACAAATAAGCGGGTAACGGAATACCCAAGATCTGAGGAGGAGAAAATGTATATTTCGGGTTTGAGCCGCTATTCCCTACTTACTCAGCAAACCAATTCAGCCAATTCACTTTCCAACAGCCTGCAGAGTTTGATGAATTCATCTTCAACGAGCAGCGTTTCTGGTTTACCCAGTAATGCCGACGGTGACACTTTTCAGTTATCTGGAGTGATGCCTCCGCCCCCGCCGGACAAGGCCGGAAAAGCAGACATCAGAAGTTTTATGGATAAGGTTGCAAACGGCACTGTGACTAGCGGCGATTTGGAGAAAATGCAGAGTGAACTGCAGCAGGCTCAACAACAATCCGGTAGTACAGCAACGCAAAATCAAACCGGTAGCAACGGACCTGGAGCGGACATAAAAAGTTTTCTGGATAAAGTGGCCAGCGGTACGGTAACCAGCACCGACCTTCAAAGTATGCAGAGTGAACTACAGCAGATTCAACAACAATCCGGAAGTACTAGTACACAGAACCAAACCAGCGACAAAGACTCTCTAAGAACGGATATTGAAAGCTTCCTGGAGAAAGTTGCAAACGGGACGGCGACCAGCGACGATCTGAAGAGCATGCAGAGCGAACTGCAACAGCAGCAATCAAACGATACCACCGGTACCGCCGGTACAAAAGGGCACCACCATCATCACCACAGCGCTAGTGCCAATAGCTCAGATAGCTCCGCTTCAGATATAAAGAGTTTTTTGGACAAGGTTGCAAGCGGCACGGTAACTGATACCGATCTGCAAAATATGCAGAGCCAATTGCAGCAGTGGCAACAGCAGCTTACTAACAAGCAAAGTACTTCTTCGACAGAAGACATGGTATTGCCTGCAGCCGAAGGAGTCTAAGCACGCGTTAGAAATTTCCACCGGCTTCAGTCGCAAATAAAAGATCAGCTTATTTGGCAAGGCATAAAGCTCTGAAACGTTGGTTAAAGGAGGTAACAATATGGCAATATCCCCAATAAGCAGTACAGGAACTTCTGCCACTTCTGCCACTTCCAGCACAGATGCTTCCCAAGTTTCAGTCAAGACATTGCAGAAACAGGAACAGCAACTGGAAATTAAATTGGCTACCCTGGAAAAAAACAATCCCGATGATCCGCAGATAAAGACGATCCAACAGCAAATTTCTCAATTGAATGTCCAGATCGAGCAAGTACAACAACAGCAACTGCAATCGCAAACATCTGCAGCTCAGAGTCAGACCGGATCGGCAGGCGGAGCACCGGCTAAAGCAGCACCAGCTAAAGCAGCACCAGCTAAAGCCATTAGTGCCGTAAAAGTTGATATTACGGCCTGATGCAAAAGAGCATCCTTCTAAATGTGAAGGATGCTCTTTTTGTTGTAAATAGCTAGTTCGCCTGCCTTTATCCCAGGGCCAGTGCGAACATGCCGATAACCATAGCGCTGGCACCGATAAGCCGAATTTTAATATTCTCTTCAGACAGCAATTTTGCTCCCAGCACCGAACCGATCAGGACGCTGATTTCCCGAGTCGGCGCAATATAGCTGACCGGATTGGCGATCATCGCCGTCAGTACCAAAATATAGGCCAATGGACAAAGTATGGCGACAGCAATAGCTTCTTTTTTATGAAGGGTCCATTGCTCATGAACTTTATCCCAGTTTGTGCGGGCGTAAGGGGTGAGCAGGAGGAGTCGTCCGAAATCTGACGTCCAATTGAGGAGTAACGGCGGGACGAGGAAGGTACTGACCGCTGCTTTGTCGGAAATGGTGTAACACGCAATAATTGAACCGCATAACAAGGCGAACAAGAATGGTTTACGGGATTCAGGGCTGGTTAGTTTCATTGGATTGCCGGCAATTATCACGACCCCTAAACCAATCAGGGCAGCGCCAATCAAGGCTTGGACCGTGGGATGTTCCCTAAATATTAAGATAGCAGCAATGATGGAAAGCATAGGTCCGGTACCGCGAGCGAGCGGATAAATAACCGACAGGTCACCGATGCGATAGCCCTTGTCAAGGGTGATAAAATAAGCAGCCTGGAGCGCCGTACTGATAAGAATAAATAATACCTGATAAGCACCGATATAGGGCTTGTTTACCAGCAAAATCCAAACTGCCAGCGGTAAGTAAAATAGTGAGGATATACAGGCGAACAGCCATAAGAATGCCTTGCCGCCGCTGGCTTTTTTAGCGAGGAAATTCCAGGTGGCGTGGGCACAGGCGGCCACAAGAACAAGGATTAGTGCAAGACCAGTCATTGCTTCAACTCCAAAAAAATATTCCGTAATATATTCGTGGTGGGCAAAGAGGCTCCAACTTATATCTCTGGGGAGTTGTTTTATAGACACAATTATAACGCATTTTGGTTCCTGGGCGACAAGAAAAAGAGAAAAAGTTAAAATTTATAGCAAATGCAATAGCTTAAAAAAGGCTTGGCAGTAAACACTTTAATTATTGCAACATATTATGTAATAAACTCATGACCTGAGTATCGGAAATCTGCGGTGAGGAGATGGATTTTTTGGATCGGTTTACGAAGGTCAGGCGGACGTTTGTTGCTCAGCAAAACTCGGTGTTGTCTCTTCCGCCGACAACTCCGCCATTATCTTCTCCCTTTCCTATTCAATTGACAAGTGGGGGAACAATCGATCCCCTGGCATTTATTGTCGTAGAAATGAAGCATAACGCCGGCGTGGTATTATTGAACGCAGTTATCAACTGGAGTGCCACATTCATGCCGCCGGCCACCTCCGCCGCTTTGAATGTGCCGGGGTTCGCCGACGCGACATTTGAAATCGCCCGGAACGGATTTGTCATTAATACCGTAACTCAGACCGCAGTCCAGAAAGGAACTCCGCTGCAAACCGGGTTCTTATTCACCGAAACTGTGCCAACTTTTGACATAGCATCTTTGCTACATCTCGATACTACGCCGCTTCACTCTGATTTTCGGGAATTCGTTTATACTCTAAGAGCGACAAATATCTCAATCGTTCCACCGCAGGTGACCGGAGGCGGAGCGACGGCAAGCGCCGAGGTTGGCGCGGTGACTTTCGTCGCTCAGGTGATCGAAAGTTGCTGAGACAGTGTGATAATTTATTGCCGCAACGAAAAAGGTTATTGTCAGGACAAGGCGAAATACTATTTATATTACCAATAGGAACATTTTGCCAAGAGGTATTGGCCACGGGGAGTGCCGGCTGCGCGGATGCAGTTTGCAATTCTTCCAAAATAATTGGCCAAACACAGGCGTATTCTGAGAATAAACGCCAAGAAGGTCTTGCGGGAAGAGGAAGGAAAAGATATGCGCCTTAAAATCACAACCAAAACATTGCTAATGATGATGATCTTGTCAGTACTGATGATTTCCGTGGTTAATGCGGCAAGTGTCACGGAAAAACGCAATTCCATAAGAACAATGTCTCATGAAACGTTGGCCAAACTGTACGATATTCATCCCAGTGCGCGAAGTGCGGTCGAAAACGCAGCCGGATACGCCGTATTCACTATTTCAGATGTAAAAATAGTATTCTTTGGCGGGGGTGGCGGCAAAGGTCTGGCGGTGAATAACCATAATGGCCACGAGACTTTCATGAAGACCGGCGACATCCAGTTAGGGCTGGGACTAGGGATAAAAAAATTTGACGTCGTCTTTGTTTTTGAAAGCAGAAAAGCGTTTAATGACTTTATCAACAATGGTTGGGACGTTGGCGGTCAGGCCACCGTTGCCGCCACGGACAGCGTAAATGGAGGGTCTTTACAGGGAGCGGTTTCCGCCGGCAACGACGTATGGATGTATCAAATGACGGACAAGGGACTTGAAGTCAGTCTGACTGTTAGGGGAATTCGTTATTATAAAGATAGTGAGTTAAATTGATAGTATTTTGAGAGAGCGATTTGTCAGTGACAAGGGCCAGGACACTAGGTTGGTGATTGACTGGGAGAAACGCTGATGGTATAATAATACAAAATTAATCGTCGTGCGGTAAAGGGCTGGGTACTCGAGGGATAATGGGAGAAATAGGCCTGACCTCATGAATACAGGACCAGCCGCTGGACCGTGAAGACCTTACTAAGCCGCTTGCCAAGGGAAAGGTGTAAGTTAGTCGATGATTAGTAATCAAGAGGACCTGCCTTTAACCGGGGTTACCAACCTTTATGGGAAATAGGGCTTTTTTGGCGAACCACCAAAAAAGCCTTCTTGTTTTGCGTTCTTACCAGCAGTATTTAATCGGTAATTAAGCGGTACGGACAAGCTTAGCTCATTGTAAATATGATAATATGACATTAAGAAATTACGGGGAAGACTAAGTTATAAGAGGAAAAACAGGTGGAAATATAAGGGAGTGTTAGATTTTGCAGGATTTAAAAGCCCAGATCGAACAACTTAAAAAGCAGCGCAATGCGATCGTTCTCGCCCACAACTATCAGTTGGACGAGGTTCAGGAGGTAGCTGACTATGTGGGTGATTCTTTCTTCCTCAGTAAGATAGCTGCGAGCGCCGCAGGCAATATAATTGTGTTTTGCGGTGTGCGGTTTATGGCTGAGACTGCGAAAATTCTGGCGCCGGACAAAATGGTGCTGTTACCGGAAAGTGACGCTGGATGCCCAATGGCTGACATGATTACAGCCGACGATTTGCGCAAGCTGAAAGCTGCTCATCCTGGTGCAGCGGTTGTGTGTTATGTTAATTCTAACGCGGCAGTGAAAGCCGAGAGTGATGTATGCTGCACATCAAGTAACGCAGTCAAAGTGGTTGCATCATTACCGAATCGACAGGTAATTTTCGTTCCGGATAAAAATCTCGGAGACTACGTCGCCAAAAAGTTGCCAGATAAAGAGATTGTGCTGTGGCCGGGGCATTGTGTAACCCATTCCAAAGTTAAGCCGCTTGATGTTGAAGCTGCGAGAAAAATGCATCCCCAGGCGAAGATCCTGGCTCATCCTGAGTGCGACCCGAGCGTGGTTGCATTGGCTGATTTCGTTGGCAGCACGTCGGAAATTATCCATTATGCGGAAAAATCCAAGGATAATGCTTTTATCATTGGTACCGAAGTGGGAGTTTTAAATATACTAAAAAATCTTCGGCCGGACGGCCAGTTTTACTTGTTGCACCCTGGTCTGGTTTGCCCTAATATGAAAAAAACCAGATTGCAGAGTGTTTATGATGCCTTGCAGAAAAGCCAGCACGAGATTACGGTGGACAAGGATCTGGCGCTTAGGGCAAGGCATACTTTGGACAGGATGTTGGAGTTGACGTAAATGAACAGTGATACTTGTGCCACCTGGGCAGGGGCCAAGCCGGGCTCTGTAGATCAATGGGCGTATGACGTTGTTGTCGTTGGCGGTGGCGTTGCCGGTATGACGGTGGCATTAAGTCTTGACTCGAAACTGAAGATTGCTTTGATTGTAAAAAATAATGGGACCCAGAGCAGTACTTATAAAGCTCAGGGCGGAATTGCTGCGGCTGTTGGCCCGGATGACAATCCTAGTTTGCATTTGGCTGATACACTCAGGGTGGGGCAAGGGCTTTGCCGCCCGGAAGCGGTGGAAGTCCTAACTCAGGAAGGGCCAGCGGCAATCGAATTCCTGCAGTCCCATGGAACCGAGTTTAATAGTCTGGAATCAGGCTTGGATCTGACCAGGGAAGCGGGTCATTCCCGCAACCGGGTCGTCCATTATTACGATTATAGTGGACGCCAAGTCAGCGAAACGCTGGCAAGGCTACTGCCTGAGAGGACTAATATTGACAAGATTGACGATTGCTTCTTGGTTGATATTTTAATCTCAAATGGAGAGTGCTATGGCTGCGTTTTCCTGCATGCGGGAAAGCCGGTTATGGTGCGTGCCAAGGCGGTTGTTCTCGCCACCGGCGGTTATGCTGGGCTGTTTGCCCGTTCCAGTAACAGTTCTACTACTGTTGGCGACGGCATCGCAGCGGCTTATCGAGCCGGAGCGGTTATTGCCGATATGGAATTCGTTCAGTTCCATCCCACGACGTTTACAACTTTGGCGGGAGAAGTTTTCTTATTGACCGAGGCGTTGCGGGGAGAAGGGGCGTTTTTGCTTAACTCTGCAGGCGAGCGGTTTATGACGGGCTATCACCCGGACGGCGAGCTGGCTCCGCGTGATGAAGTATCTCGGGCTATTATTCAGGAAATGAAATCAGGCAACGGCACAGTTTATTTAGATGCCAGGCATATTGGCAAAGAAAGTCTTTCCCAGAGATTTCGGCAAGTCTATGCTAAGCTTGCTGAAGATAATTATTATTTGGAGCGCGATTTAATACCTGTGGCCCCGGCCGCTCACTACTCCATCGGTGGCATCCTAACCGACATCTGGGGCAAGACTACTGTCCCGTATTTATATGCGTGCGGGGAAAGTGCGGCTACTGGAGTGCACGGCGCTAACCGGCTCGCCAGTAATTCTCTGCTGGAAGGGGTAGTGTTCGGACGCCGCGTGGCCAAGGTTATCAATGACGATTTCCCGGCAAGAGGAGATTGTCTGGAATTGCCGGCGGCTATATGCAGTAAAGGCAACAGCAGCAAAGGTATTGCCATCTTCGGAGAAATTCTCGATGATTTTGCGGGAGCAATTCGTAACGGCGAAGAAATTAGTTGGCTACTTTATTATATGAAGCAGGCTCCGCTTGCCGGTGAAATAAATAACGATAAAGTACAGGAATGTCAGGCATACAATATTGCTCAAATGACTGAACTGATACTGGAAGCGGCATTGGCCAGAAATGAAAGCCGGGGAACTCATTTTCGTATTGATTTTCCTGAAAAAAATGATGCTGATTTTAAGAAACATACCATTCAACAAAAGGGAAAGAAGGTATCGCTAAGATGAATATACTGGCTATGGATGATTTGCTCCGGCAATCCCTTAAAGAGGATATCGGCTTTGGCGATGCCACAGGCGAGGCGATTTTTGACTCTGACCATTTTTCTTCCGGGATATTACTGGCCAAACAGGATTTGGTACTTGCTGGCATGCAAGTATTCGCCCGCACCTTTGCCTTGCTTGATGACCGGGTAAAAGTTGTTCCGCGCTACAGGGATGGCACATTAATTAGGTCTGGTGAAGAATTCGCCGTTATCGAAGGCCCTACCAGGGCGCTTTTAGCTGCGGAAAGGGTGGCGCTGAATTTTCTGCAGCGAATGTCAGGGATCGCGACTCAGACCAGCCATTTTGTCGAAGCGGCCAAGAATTATAGAACCGTTATTGTCGACACCCGTAAAACAACGCCGGGTCTGAGGATGCTGGAGAAGTACGCGGTAACCGTTGGCGGAGGAAGTAACCATCGCTTTGGTCTTGACTCGATGGTGATGATAAAGGACAATCATATTATGGCGGCCGGCGGCATCAGCGCCGCAGTTAAACGTGTTCGCGAAAGGGTTTCGCCTTATCTCAGAATTGAAGTTGAAGCCGAAAGCCTGGAACAGGTAAAAGAGGCTCTGGCGGAAGCAGTGGATGTCATTATGCTGGACAATATGCAATTGGCGGTAATTAAACAAGCGGTGGAACTAATCGACAGGCAGGCGCTGGTGGAGGTATCGGGCAACGTCAGCCTGGAGAGGGTGGCCGAACTTGCGGCTACCGGTGTTGATCTTATCTCCAGCGGGGCGTTGACTCATTCGGTGAGGGCGGCCGACATAAGCATGCGGTTGCGCTAAGCCCTGTAGGCCGGCTGGCGATAAAGGCCCAGCTGCGTCTGCATAGGAAGTTCGCTCTCCGAGCGAACAAAGCGATCGCATCGCCGCTTAAGCGCCGTGTGCCTGCTTTTCCGGGAGCGCGCTTGTCGTACGTCCGTACTGTCTGCGCGCGCTTCCTCGCAGCCGCCTAGCATATGGACCTTTCTCGCCAGCCTTTGTTTTTACTAATAATAACGGATTTGAGATTTTATCAACATAAAAAGACGCTCGGCAGGCTTTTGCTCTGCCGAGCGTTTTTCTGACCAGTTGTTTTTTCAGGAGCTTGACAATTCATCGGGGCGGTTGGGAGTTGGCGGTTGTTCTTTTTTTATGGCGATCAAACACGCACTGGCGATGATTAGTAGGGTTCCTATGATCTGCATACTGCTTATGGCGTTGCCCAGAAACAGCGCGGCGCTGCCCATGGTTATTAACGGTTCTACGGTGCTCAGGATTGCGGCTTTAGTTGCACCAATAATCTGCAGGCCGGCAAAGAATGCCAATATTGCGATGACTGTTGAAATTATGGCAATTGCCATAATATAAAACCAGGCGGCTGAGCTGGGGGGCAAGCCCAGGGAATGGGTTGTTATCCCCATAATAAAAAAAGAAACCGCGGCAAAGAAAACAACGAATGTTGTTGTTATGAGCGGCGGGAACTGGGCAGTATACTTTCTTCCGGCCACCATGTAAATAGAACAGGTTAGCGCTGCTCCCAGCGCCAAGAGGATGCCGGTATAGTTTAGGTTGCCAAAGTTTGCCTTTAGAACAATAAATACACCTATCAAGGAAATAGCCAAGCTTATCAAAGTAGTTGCTGTCATTTTTTCTTCTTTTAATATTACCGACAATAAAGCAACCAGAATCGGATATATATAGACTATCGCAATGGCTTGCGTCGGCGAGATGATTTTTATTGCCGACAAGTAGAAAATAGTTTGGAGGGTATATAAAATACTCCCCAAGACGAAAAAAACGAGTAATTGATAAGTGGAAATATTCCATTCCTTAATTCTTATCTTGGCACAAGTAGCCAAGCAAACTGCCGCCAAAGCAAAACGCCAGAAAAGCAAAGTGATGAAGTTGATATTGGTTTTGTAGGCAAGTAAAGCAAAAATAGGCAATAAGCCATAACAAACTGCCGAGATAAGTATGAAGATTATACCGAGATAAAATTTGCTCATAGCGTGCGGGCATATTTTTGAATTTTTCGCGCGGCGCTGGCTTGGCTGATACCCAATGCTTTCGCTACGCCAACCGTTGTCCCATGTTTTTCGTAAGCCTTAATAATAAGCGTGCGTTCAAAACGGTCTAAGGCTGCGGGAAGTTCGCAGTCCTCGTTATTTGCCACGGATTTGGCAGGGTTTTTAATGTTCTCCGGTAAAAAGTCAACGGTAACATTGTCCTGTTCCGAGGTTAACAGTATGCGTTCAATTACATTTTCGAGTTCGCGGATATTGCCAGGCCAGTCATAGTTGACCAGCTTGTCTATGGTTGATGAAGCCAGTGATTTATTCAACTTGTATTTCTTATTCAATTTCTCCAGGAAGTACAGACAAAGATGAAAAATATCGTCCTTTCTTTCCCGTAGGGGCGGAATGAAAATCGGTATGACGTTTAAACGGTAAAATAGATCTTCGCGAAACTTTCTTTGGTCCACCAAGTCTTGCAATATTCGATTGCTTGCCGTTATCAGGCGAAAGTCAACTTTAATTGTCTGAGTTCCGCCAACGCGGGTTATTGTTTTGTCCTGAATTACTTTGAGGAGTTTAACCTGTAATGGTAAAGTGAGTTCGGAAATTTCATCCAGAAATAAAGTGCCATTTTGCGCCAACTCAATAAGTCCGGGCTTCCCTTCGCGTTTTGCACCGGTAAAGGCGCCGCGGTCGTATCCGAATAATTCGGATTCGAGAAGATTTTCTGGTATTGCGCCGCAATTCACTTCGATAAGCGGTCCATTCTTGCGATGGCAGAGAGAATGAATCAAATGAGCCAACAGCGTTTTACCCACTCCTGATTCTCCCAGCAAAAGAGTATTGGTGTCAAAGTCTGCGACCCGATTGATTAAATTAAGTACTTCCCGCATTTGCTTGCTCTTACCGACTACATTGCTGAAGTTTATATCTTTGCTCCGCAATTCTTCTAATTCTGCTGTATACAATTCAACTTTCTTTTCTAGGTATTCATACTGTTCTTTGAGCTTAAGAAATTCGGTAATGTTGTGGGAGAAACTGATCACTTTGCGAATGGTGCCTGACTCGTCTCTAATCGGAGTGGCAGTTACGACAATCTTCTGTTGAAATTTATTTGATTGTACCATTGTGACCTTCTGCCCGGTTTCTAATACGCAGGCGGTAACCGAGGGACTAAATATGCCGTACTTTTCCATTTCGTAGACAGTCTTGCCCAGAACCTCTTCACTTGCTACTCCATATATTTCTTTGAACGACTGGCAGACATATAAAATTTGCCCTTGCCCGTCAGTAATGAGGATGTCGTCATGGGTTGCTTCAAGAATATCGTCTATTTCTTTTTTCATTTCGCCGAACAAAAAACTCTTTTCAATAATATGTTTAAGGCTGCTTATCTCCTGCAATAAAATAAAAGAATCGCCTGCCGGTGATAAATTGTAAACAGACACCAAGTATTCATTTCCCTCGATAAAACAAGTATCATAATAGGGTTCGGCGAGCCCGATTTTTTCTGCAGCATTGACAATATTTTTAATTATATCTTCAAGGCCGGTGTCATAGGCAAATGCTTGATATGTTTTTGCACTAAACAACATTTTGGCTTCTTTGGCCTTGTACAGTATTGCCACAGCAGGAATTGAATCAAATAGATTATTCATCGAGCATCACCTCTTTACAATGTAACCACCCTTGAAAAGCTTGCCATTCACGCAGTGCATAGAATAGCTTATGAACAGAGTGTAATAAACAGTATGTGAAAAATCAACCACTGAATATATTATCACCTTTCCTAAACACTATATCAATTTAAAAATAATCCATCCAGTCACTGCCAGCGCTTTTTGCCATTTGCTCACTGTCTGCTTTAAGCCGTTGGTAGTTTACAATCAAACAGTCTAAATATTTGCTGATGTTTGTTACATCCGGATCGGCGAGGTTATACTTTCGGAAGCCCACCAAGTCATTTAGGCAACGTCTCATACGTTCAATTTCTTGCTGGATCTGCACCATTTCGCTCATTAATTACTCCTTATTATTCTGTCTCTAGGAAATAATAGGGCGGGCATTGCCCGCCCCCTATTATTATCTTGTAACTAACTACACCAATTCAAGGTCCATTGCCACCGCTCTGACGGGTGAGCCGTCACAGCCCACCAGTTTTAGGGGAAAAGCTGCAATAACTGGATTATCAAAATCGATCAAGTCGAAATACGCCATATTTTCCCCGATCATCTGCCGCTTGGCGGCAAAAAGGTCATGCACCGGAAATTCCGTCCCACCGGTCTGATCGGCATTGATGGTGTCAATGCAAATAAGCTCAACACCGGCCTGGATTAAATATTCGGCTACTTCCCTCGAGACGTAAGGGTGCTCAAAGAATGCAGCGGTCCCGGCTTTCTTATACCAGTTGGTATTAAAAAGGACAATTTTTTTGCCAGCGATTTTAGCTCTGTAAGGCTCTAAGTCTTGCATGGTTATTTGCTCATTGGCCTTTTTATCAGTCGCTCGAACAACTACTGCTTCACCAAAAAACTTTGCCAGATCCATTTTGTCAATCGTCGTTCCCTGATTGAGAAAGTGGAATGGAGCATCGACATGGCTACCGGTCTGGGTTCCGAGATTAAGGTTCGAGAGGTTGTAGCCCTCGTTCTCAACTGTAGTGGCTGTGGTGATTTTGGGTTCGGGATCCCCTGGATAAATGGGGGTCTTTTCAGTTAAATCCAGACTCAAATCCACAAGTTTTTTAATTTTAATCAATTGTTAGCACCTCTGTTCTATAGGTTTTCTAATCTTAAACTTGTTTCCTTTGCTAAGTCACGATTTAGTATGTAGTATAGGCCTGAACAAAATATTCCGCCAACAATCCAGGCAATATCCGCACCGCCCATAGCTGTAGCAAAAGGCCCAACATATAAAGTCGTGTTTATAAATGGCAATTCGAAGAGTACTGTTGCAAAAAACGTCACCAATGATTTTCAGTTATAACTTCCGTAGATGCCTTTGGGATCAAAAATGTCTTTCATACTGTATTGTCCTTTGCGAACGACGTAATAATCAACCAAATTAATACAAGTCCAAGGAATCATAAAGTATAATATAACACCCATGAAGTTTCCCCATTGGATAATCATATTCTGGGCACCGAAGATGTCAATACAACTTGCGATAATCATGGTAATCGTCATAATAATAATCTTTGTTTTTTTCGTTCCTCGTAATTTCGTAAAGGGCGAAAAAGTGGTGACTGTTGCCATAAATGTACCATACAAGCTGAGTGTTGACGAGCAAACTGCTGTAATGACCATGGTTGCATATAGGATGATTACCAACGGCAGTTTCCACACACTGGCGATAGCGACTGCTGAATTGGCAGAAAAATCAGGAATCACTATAAATAAAACGGCTCCGACGATGCACATCCAAATACTGGCGGTGACACCGCCAAGATAAGTATACCAAAAGGTTGAGGATATTGAAGTGGTTTCTGGCAAATACCTTGAGTAATCCGCTACATATGGTGCGGCAGTTATCAGATAAGTAGCATAGACGCTGACCGCGAGCATGAAACTACCCATGTTTACGGGGCCGAATGATAAACTGCCTGCAGGCAGAGGCTGCGTCAGAGCAAAAAAGGTAACAATGAGGAAAATAACGGTTGCAAGATAGGAAGAATATTCTTCTGCGCGGTGAATGGCCGCATAGCCGTAAATGCTGATTATCAGAGTGATAATGCCTGCCAAAATTATTGACACAGGCATCGGTACATTGAGGGGAGAAAGAGTCTGTGCGCCGTAGAAGATTGTGGTTGCATAAAAACCAAGAAACAAAACAATTGCGAGAATAAGCGGTATTACAGCGCCTTTGACTCCAAACTGGGCGCGGCTTTGAATCATCTGGGGAATACCTAAATGGGGACCTTGCGCCGAATGGAAAGCCATAAAAAGCCCGCCAAACGATAAGCCTAGTACAATCGCCAAAATACTCCAGGCTAGATTCAATCCTAAAGTTGGCGCAAAGGCACCGGTAGCCATTGCTAAAACTGTCATATTGGATCCGAACCAGATAAAAAACTGACTCTTCGGATGACCGTATCGTTCCTCTGGTGGAACGTAATCAATACTTCTTGTTTCGATTTCCAAAAATGTCACTTCTTTCAAATATATTTGCTGAGCAACTTACTTAAATACTAAAATCGCGAAAAGCCTTTATTAAATATAACATCATAGCTACGCTGAGTTAAACGTTTCGCCTCCCTTCAAAACAGGACAGAAATGGAGTATGAATTTCATTTGCGGTTGGTGATAATTTAAAAATCAAAATAATAATCTTCTAGCTTCTATCTCTCTTGTTTAGCGCGATCGAGGTAATAAATTCATAAGCAATTACTGACGCCAAAAATGATGTGTTTTCAGCTTGGTTATCATAGGCAGGCAATACTTCCACCAAGTCATAACCAACCACGTTCAGGCCGGCGAGCTTTCTGAGGATCTTCAAAGTTTCATAGCTGCTAAAACCACCCGCTTCCGGCGTGCCTGTTCCTGGTGCGTAGGCTGGGTCGACAAAGTCGATGTCAAAGGTGAAAAATACTTTTCGGTCGCCCACCGTACGCTTAATTGTCGCGACAAGCTCATCGACAGGAAGTTCTTTGGCGATATGGGTTGGAACTACGGTGAACCCCATTTTTCTTGATGCTTCCCAGTCCTCAGGATCGTAAAGCGGCCCACGCATTCCAACCTGGATGGAGTGGACGGGGTCGATTATGTCTTCTTCCACCGCCCGTCGGAAAGGCGTGCCGTGGGTATAACGCTTTTCGAAATAGCTGTCCCAGGTATCGGCGTGAGAATCAAAATGGATAAGGCAGACTTTGCCGTGCTCTTTATGCATTGCCCGCAAATTTGCCAGACTGATGGAATGATCGCCGCCAAGAATGATGGGGACAGTCCCGGCCTTGGCGATTGAATATACGGTATCGGTTATTTTCTGATAGGATTCTTCGATATAGCCTGGCACAACCGGGGAATCGCCAAAGTCGACACCGGATAAATAGTCGAAGATATTAATGTCCTGCACTGGGTTGTACGGCCTTAAAAGAACCGATGCGCTCCGGATATGTTCTGGGGCAAATCTTGTTCCTACCCGAAAAGACGCTCCTGTATCAAACGGGGCGCCAACAATGGCGAAGTCGACACCTTTCCCGTCAATATCCGGCACATAAGGCAACCGCATAAAGGTTCTTACTCCGCAAAATCTCGGCGATTCAAATGAGTTTGCTGGTTTAAACTTTTCCATCTTTATCCTCCGTATATTGAAATTAGTAATACTATTGAGTATTACAACGCAAAAAGCATGCCAAGCGCCAAAAGCCCTATTCTAGGGCTTTTGGTGCGTTTGGCAGCATTTATTATTATGCAAAACTGAATAATCTATTCAGTCTTGCATAATGGCATGCTGTCTCGTTGCCGCAAAGTGACGGGACTTATTTATTATAAAAAAATGATTGTGTACGGTCAATTTGTTGAATTAAATAAAACTAAATTAAACATAAATGATATACTTATACTAATTTGTATTATATACATACATTTTAACTCGTAAAAACTCTTTACAACTTAAAAGATCTTAGCATATAATTTATTTGAAAATGGAAAATCGATCCGACTGGTTCCCAGTGAATAATATTTGCGATAGCTGTTGATTAACCTGATGCTGGGACGCAAAGGGGATGTTAGGTGCTTAGAAGGTTTAAAGAGTATAAGGACGCTGATTTAACGTACTTTGCACAACAGAGAAAGGTTGGTGTTTTTTATGAAAACAAGTTTGAACTATATAAACGGCAAATGGGTGCCGGCGCTTTCCGGGGCCACCCGCAAAATTATCAATCCTGCTAACGGTGAGGTAATCGGTATAACGGCGGATGGCAACGAGGAGGACGCCAAGCTTGCGATTGCTGCCGCCAAGGAAGCTTTTTATGGCAAAGGTCAATGGCGCAGGACGTGCGCGCAAACCCGCGCCAACACAATACTAAAAATAGCAAATGCGATAGAGGAACGCTGCGATGAAATAGCACGAATTGAGACGATGAATAATGGCAAACCGCTCAGGGAAGCGGCGGGCGATGTCGCCGACGCAGCTAATTGTTTCCGCTATTATGCTGGTTTGATTACCAAGCCGAACGGCGAGGTTTATGATGTCAACGATGCTTTCGGACCGATGCACGCCTTTACTGTCAGAGAGCCAATCGGAGTATGCGCCCAGATTACTCCCTGGAATTTTCCGTTTCTCATTTCGGTATGGAAGCTTGCCCCGGCTTTGGCGGCAGGCAATAGCATAGTTTTTAAGCCTGCCAGTATCACGCCGCTCTCGATCGGGATTCTGTTTGAGATATTTGATCGACTAGGACTGCCGCCGGGAACGGTTAATCTGGTAATGGGTTCCGGTTCGAAGGTTGGCAATGAATTGGCGGGGAGTCCGGAGGTGGATGTTGTGACCTTTACCGGCAGTACGGAAGTGGGGCAGACTATTGCCAACGCTGCTGTTGGCAATCTAAAAAGGATCGGACTGGAACTGGGCGGCAAGTCGCCTAATATAATATTTGCCGATGCTGATATAGAAGGCGCTGTGGAATGGGCTATGATCGGGATATTTTTCAATCAGGGAGAAGTCTGCTCCGGCGGCTCGAGAATTATTATCGAAGAGTCCATCAAGGACAAATTTGTCGCCCGGTTTGCGGAAAGAACCAAAAGGATGACCATAGGCAACGGTATGGATCCTGACGTGGATATGGGGCCGCTGGTATCGGAGGAACACCTGAATACTGTACTCAGTTATATTCAAAAAGGTATTGCAGAAGGTGCAACCCTGGTTTGTGGCGGCAAAAGAGTTACCGACGGAAAACTTGCTAAGGGGTACTTTGTTCAGCCGACAATCTTTGATAACTGCACCGCGGATATGACTATTGTCAAAGAAGAGATATTTGGGCCAGTGGTGACTATCCAGACCTTCCGGGCGGAAACAGAAGCAATTCAGATGGCGAATGACACTATATACGGCTTGGCGGGAGCTGTATTTACCACTGACGGCGCCAGGGCAATTCGCGTCGTGAGGGAACTGAGAGCTGGCATCACCTGGATTAACTGTTATAATCCCACGTTTAACGAAGCACCCTGGGGCGGGTTTAAGATGAGCGGGATCGGGCGGGAACTAGGTACGTATGGCCTTGAAGAATACACTGAAGTCAAGCAGGTTAACATCAATCTAAAACCCGGGAAATTAGGCTGGTATGCTGAACGTTAAGAAGATAAGTATCTGGCCAAGCGAAAAATCAAAATGGTCGTCCTTAGAACGGGCGGCCATTTTGATTTTTTTAGCAAGTGTATCTTATGCAAGTATATTGTACAATCAGAAGATTATAAGTTTCTGCAAATAGCTTATCGGTAGTGGGGGCAGGATATTGACTGTGAGGTGGCGAAGATGAATAAATCAAGGATGTAGCTGCCTGATGAGCAGCTTGAGGCCGTAATTCAGCGAAGTGAATGGAGTGTATAGCTTGGCCGAAACCGTATCATATACACCCGAAGAAGTGGCTAACTTACTGAGAATTAACAAGTTTACCGTTTATGAGATGATTAAACGGGGGGATTTGGCCGGGTATCACATTGGCCGCAAAATCCGCATAGATGCTTCTGACCTTGAGATCTATATCAAAAAATCCAAGGATCAATCACCTGCAGCCCGGCCGCAGCTGGCAAAACAAGCCGAAACTTCGGCCCCTGTACAGGATGGGTTTATTATCTGTGGCCAGGATATAATCCTTGATACGCTGGCAAGGCACTTGGAGAAGAAATTACCGGCAGCCAGTGTCCTAAGAAACTATTGCGGCAGCAGCGACGCGCTTATGGCCCTTTATCGCGGCACAGTTAATGTTGCCACCGCACATCTGTGGGACAGTGACACAGATAGCTACAATGTCCAATATGTTCGGCACCTGCTGCCCGGTCACCGGACGTTACTCATTAATCTGGCATTTCGCACCGAAGGCTTTTTCGTAGCCAAAGGTAATCCCCTAGATATTCGCGACTGGCCGGATTTGACCAAATCCGGAGTGCGGTTCGTAAACCGGGAACATGGCTGCGGCGCCAGAGTATTGCTTGATGAGAAGCTGCGGGTTCTCGATATTGATCGCAAAGATATTGACGGATACGACCATGAAGAAATGAGCCACTTGGCGGTTGCCAGTTGCGTCGCCCGCGGTGATGCCGATGTTGGTCTTGGAATCGAAAAAGTCGCCCTGCAGATAAAAGATATTGATTTTATCCCGCTGCAGAAAGAGCGGTACGACCTCGTCATACACAAGGGGGATGCAGATAAGCCCCATTTTCAGGTGCTGCTGTCTATATTGAGGTCGGAAAGTTTTAAAAGTGAAGTATCAGGCATAGGCGGGTACGACCTGACCTATCTGGGTAAAATCGTAAACGAGACCTGATTGTTTTAATATTCGCTAGGTCTGTCTATAATATTTAAATAACGTGGAATAATAAGGTAAAATAGAAATATACATAGGAGGGTTAGCATGAAAATCAGCGGCAGAAACAAGCTGGAAGCTACTGTTAAAGAAGTCGTAAAGGGCGCTGTCATGGCGAAAGTAGTCATGGACTTTAAAGGAACCGAACTGGTATCAGTGATTACTGTGGATTCGGTGATCGATTTAGATCTTAAACCTGGGGATAAAGTCACCGCGTTGATCAAAGCCACCGAGATGATGATAATAAAATAACTGTTGAGCCTGAGCCCTGGAGAGAAATCTCTGGGGCTTTTTTGTTGGCTAGCGGGATGACTGCAGTATTTGGCAGGCGGCCTTTCAGGGGTATTTATTGGGCGCGAATGACCAATAATAGAAGAGACTTCCGGCTCAGCGCAAGCGGGCTATCATCTAAGCTGAGAATCGGTTGACAGTGAACTAGAGTTGCGGACAAGCGGGTGAGGAAATGGAAGTAAATTCGTTTACAAAAATATATCGTTCCGTCAAAAATCTTCTAGAGTACAAACCGCCTGATACTCCATCTCTGTTTGTTTTAGGCGAGGAGGAATACCAGGAGGACCAATCGCCGGCGGCACTGGAAACGAGAAGTCTGCAGAACGATGTTCAGGAACTGGGGGCGCTACTGCGCTATGCCCGCAGATTGACGCCGGTCATGGAGAAAGCGGCGGATAGACTGCGTGGCGGGGGGCCTGAAGTAGCGGGGATAAATGAGGAGGTTCGGTCGCTGCAAAAGCAGATGATAGAGCTTGAACCGATATTGCTGGAGTATTACGGCAATGACGGCGTGGCTCCTATCCGCCCGGTTAGCGCCAGCCTGCAGGAAAACACTGAGACTCTTAATGTAATATACGGGTTGCCGGCAAACCGGGACATTGTCATGCGGCATTTCGTCGTCGCGGTAAATCCGCCGGTCAAGGCGATGTTGGTGTACATGGACGGGATCAGCGACAAGAAACTAATCAACCGAGCGGTGTTAGAGCCTTTGATGCAACCGCAGTTTGTGCAGCACGATATCTATGATAAAGACATGGTGGAAACAATTATCACCCGCTATCTGCCCAACGCCCAGGCTTCCCCTGCTAGGGGCTTTCAGGAGGTGCAGGGCGGCATCAACGGCGGAGATTCGGTGCTGTTTCTGGAGGGGGCCCCCGAGGCGATCATCGTCGAAACCAAAGGCTGGGAGCACCGCAGCGTTGAAAAGCCGACTTTCGAACAGTCTGTGCGGGGATCGCAGGAAGCCTTCAGCGAGGTGCTCCGGGTTAACACCGCTCTAATTCGCTCGATCCTGCGCTCCAGTGACCTTGTTACCGAAATGATCACCATCGGCAGTCGCAGCAGGCTGACCTGCGCCGTGATGTATTTGAAATCAGTGGCCAACCCCAAACTGGTGGAGGAACTGAAGCGCCGAATCAACGGAATTTCCACTGATTTCATCACCGATACGGCGATTTTGGAGCAGTTTATCGAGGACGCGCCCCATAATATCTTCCCGGTTTCGGTATCCACCGAACGGCCGGACCGTGTGGCGTCTCACCTGGTGGAAGGCGGGGTGAGCATACTGCTGGACAATAACCCCTTTGTCCATCTGGTACCTGTATCACTGTTCACGCTGTTCCACACCCCGGAAGACTATATCTTCAAAAATCCCTACGGCACTATGATGCGCATAATGCGGCTAATCGGCGCCATGCTGGCCCTGCTTCTGCCAGCGATGTTCTATGCCCTCAGCACTTTTCATCCGGAGGCCCTGCCCACCGATCTGCTGCTGACCATCGCTTCCGCCAGGGAACTGGTGCCTTTTCCCACTATCGGCGAGATAATGCTGATGGAAGTGTCCTGGGAGCTTATCCGTGAAGGCGGCCTCCGGATTCCGGGTGTGCTGGGCCCAACCGTCGGTGTTGTGGGCGGTATTATTCTCGGCCAGGCGGCGGTGGCTGCCGATATTGTCAGTCCGATCACGGTGGTGGTCATCTCGGTCACGGGGCTGTCATCTTTCGCCATTCCTGAATATCGGCTGGCGGTGGCGGTGCGGATTATGCGGTTTTTCTTTCTGGCACTGGCGGTGGCTATGGGGCTGGTAGGTGTGGGTATCGGCGTGCTGCTGATAAGCGTTATGCTCTGCAATATAAAATCCTTCGGTGTTCCATATTTGACGCCTGTCGCCCCCAAGACCATGGCGAACCTCGACATTATCTCCCGCGGCCCGGTTTACCGTCAGGAAAATCGCCCGGATGCCTTCAATCCACAGGATATAAGCCGCCAGCCCCACATCAGCCGGACCTGGATGAACAAGAAACCAACCGGAAAGGACGACAAATAGTGAGCTATCAGACTGGAAAGCTGGGGGTCGCTGCCGGAACCGGCCTGGTGTTTGTGGTGATAATGCCCCGCCTGTTCCTGACCACGACTTCCACCCTGGTGGCGGAAGCCGGTCAGGCGGCATGGATTCCTCCCATCCTGGCCGGCATGTATGGCCTGCTGATGCTGTGGGTTTTATTCTATGTTTCGTCAAGGGTGCCGGGCGATTTGTTTGCTATCGCCAAAACCCTTATCGGCTCGGTGGGGGCCTGGCTGATCGCCTTGCTGTTTATCTTTTTTTCCTTTGTCAATGCCGTTTCCCTTCTGCGGCAGTTAGCGGAATGCACCCTGATTACCGCTATGCCGGAGGCTGATATTCATGTGGTTATCCTGTTTTATGGCGCAACTGTGGCAATCATTGTACATTACGGCATCGAGCCCATCGCCCGGGCGGCGTATCTTTTGATGCCGTTTATCGTTCTCGGGCTGTCGGTGAGCATAGCTTTGCTCACTCCCTACTTTGACATCCACTTTCTCCTGCCTTGGCAGGGAAACGGGCTGCCTGCGATTTTTAAGACCAGTTTAGTCATTGGTGGCTCAAACTTTGAAGCGCTTGTCCTGGTGGCGCTCGCGCCGGCTTTCCAGCGCATTAGGACAATGAAAAAGGCCGCTTTGTTCGGTCTGGGCGGCGCGGCGGTTATTAAGACGGTATTTACTGTAGCGTATCTGTTGATATTCGACGTGGAAACAGGCATTGAAAAAACACTACCGTACTATGAGATGGCACGGCTGATCTATATCAACCGCTATGTACAGCGGGTCGAGGCACTGCTGATTGTCTTGTGGGTCGTCGCCGGGCTGATGGCCACCGCCATCAGCTTGTATATCGGCATGTATTTCCTTACCCGCCTGCTGAATTTGCCGACCATGCGGCCGCTCATTCCGGCAGTCTGCCTGATTGTGCTGCAGCTGTCTTTGTTGCCGAAAAGCCTGAGCGATACCATTCAGTTCGACAAAATTGTGCTGCTTACTGGGGCTTTTGGCATATATGTCCTGCCGCCGCTGTTGCTGGCGGCCACCTTCTTTAAAGGCAGGAGGGCTAAGAAATGCGCCGCGGAGTGATGTTGGCAGTCCTGCTGGCAGTGAGCGTACTGCTCGGCGGCTGCCAGGGCTCCCACGAACCTGACGAACAGGCTTATGTCATGGCCGTGGGCTTTGACAAGGCCAGCCAACCAGGAAAAATTAAAGTTAGCTACCAGATCGCTACCAGCGGCGGCGGCAAAGGGCCGGGCGGTGGCCCGGCGACAGGTCCCATCACTAATATGACGGTAATCACTATTGACAATACCTATCCGCCTGACAGCCGTAATTTGCTGAAATCAATCGTGGCTCTGACGCCGACTATGGTACATGTCAAAATGGTGGTTGTCGGTGAGGGTCTGGCCCGCCAGGGCATCGGCGATACCATCGGCGTCATCAAACGGATGCGGGAATATCGGGGTTCTATGTTTGTGGCCGTCTGTCACGGGTCAGCCGAGGATTTTCTCCGGGCCAATAAACCAATATTTGCAATGTCGCCTGCTAAATACTATGAACTGATGATGGTCTCCGCCAGGGAGAGCAACTATTATCTTAGCAGTGACCTGCATGCCGTGTATACCAGGATGAAAAGTTTCAGCTCTGATGCCTATATCCAGCTAGTGGGCGTCAATCCGTCCGACCTGTCGGGGCAGCCGAGCGGGACCCCGCCGCCAGGGCAGCGCAGCCAGGAGTTTAAGGCCGGGGAAATTCCGCGTGCAGGCGGCAACCCCGTCGAATACGCCGGAACGGCGATATTCCGGGGGGACAAGATGGTGGGAATTCTCACAACCGAGCAGACCAGGATGCTGAGTCTTCTGCTCGGCAACTTCCGCGGCGGTTTTCTGGAGGTTGTCGACCCGCTCCAGCCCCAGCAGACCGTTAATGTCTCCCTGCGCCTGGGAGAAAGCCCGAAATTCCAGGCCGAGATAGTCGACGGTCAGGCGAAAGTGGCTGTCGATGTACTGCTGGAGGGATCGATCAACACCATCCCCAGCGGCGTAAACTATGAAAGCGCAGCCTACCGGCCACTGCTGGAAGCTGTAATCTCAAAGACCGTGGAGCAGTCGCTCACCGATACGATCCGCTACATGCAGCAGGTGCATAGCGACGCCGCCGGGTTCGGTCATTTCTTTCGCGGGAAATTCAGCACCCAGGAGCAGCTTGTGGCCTTTAACTGGCTGCAGGATAAGTACCCGCGAGCGGACATCAGCGTGCATGTGACAACCATCTTGCGGCGCAGTGAACTGATGGAGCGGACTGCGCCGATAATCGAATGACCTAATAATCAAGGGGCGAGATATATGCGGATTATCGGCAGGGCTACCGCCAGCGCTGCGACAAAGTAGCTGCCGATGGCGCCTGCTATATTGCCGCTTTGTTTGAGCCAGTTGCCATAACTATAGGCCCGGATGGCGGCAGCCAGGGCGAAAGCCAGGAGAAGGTATTCCATAGACCAGGGCTCCTTTTTTTTGTTCGGTCACAGCAATAAGTTATAGGCTATTATTCCTCGGCGATAAATTATTACTCGTTTTGCCAACAGGAAGGAAATATCGGTTGCAGCGCGAAAATGATCTGTATGGCATAAATTGACAGCGAAATATGGGGGCGGATAACGGTGACGAATAATGGGGTAACCGTCAGACAAGCAACTATTCAGGATATTCCCCGGCTTGTCCCGGTTTTCGATTGCTATCGTGAGCATTTTGGCCAACAGAAGAATTCTTCGGCAGCGGCGAAATTCTTATTTGAAAAATTTGAACACCGCGAATCGGTAATTTTTATTGCTGAAGAACAAAATGAAATCATAGGGTTTGCTCAGCTATATCCGACGTTTTCATCGTTAACCTTACAAAGGGTATGGATACTCAATGACTTTTTTATCAGCGGACAGTACCGCCAGCGGAGAATCGGCGAACAGCTTTTCAGCGCAGTAAAAGAATTTAGCTTAGTAACAAGGGCGAAGGGCATTGAACTTACTGCCCAGCATACTAATAATAAGGCTTGGCAATTCTGGGAGCGTCAGGGATTTATTTTGGATGAAGAGTTTCGCAGCTATTTCCTGAAACAATGACAATTGCCAGCCAGGCAATTGTTCAGCTATATATAAGCTGTTTGGCTTTTTGCGTCAAAGGGGAGAATGATGTATAATAGACAGACGTCAGTTTATCAGTAGTATAGGATATGGGTTATTATCGCTAGGTTTGGCGGGATGTGGCGCTAACTATTCAAGCCAAGACGACTTGCCCGGCAGTAAGGTGACGCCAGTGATGGTCAGTCCGTATGCTCGCGGCAACCTTGTCATAGCAGAGGGAACTGAACCCAATGCGTTGATTGAAAAGGGTTTTAACGCCATCGGTGGCATAAGTAAATTGGTCAAGCCAGGGGCGACCGTGGTAGTTAAGCCGAACTTCAGTGTTCCCCGGATACCGGCAGAAGCAGCAACGACAAATCCGCTCTTGGTTGCAGCTCTTGTTAAACAATGTCTGGCAGCAAGAGCCAAGGAAGTTAAGGTGATTGACTATCCCTTTAACAGTCCCCCCGTATGTCTTACAAGTAGCGGGATTAAGGCAGCGGTGGAGTCTGTGGGGGGAAGGGCATTTACCATCGATGAGCAAAGTTTTTATACGCGGGTTGATATGGGCGGCAAAATTCTGAAGACAGCTGAATTTTCCAAGGATGTCTTAGCGGCTGATGTATTTATCAATTTTCCGATTCTGAAACACCATTCTATTACTAAGCTGACAATGGGACTGAAAAATATGATGGGGCTTGTTTGGGATCGCGGCTTTTTTCATAAAACAGATCTTAACCAGGCGATCGCCGAACTTGCTGCTTTTCGTAAACCACAACTTACCATCTTGGATGCCACAAGAGGCATTACTGACAATGGCCCAATGGGACCAGGACCAATCCGCGAATACAATCAGGTAATTTTTGGGGCCGACCCGGTAGCAGTTGATGCCTATGGGGCGACTTTGTTTGGCTTAAATCCAGCGGAAATAGACCACTTGTCGATCGCTGCCGAGCTTGGATTAGGTGAAATGGAGATGAAAAAACTAACTATTGTAAAGGTGTGAAGTAATGAAATATAAGATGGCGCATTTGTTGCGGTTTGCGTTGCAGTGTGTATCGTCGGTGTTGTTTGTGTTGCTTCTTGCCAAATTGTCTTACCCGCTGGGGGCGGAAGGGCCAATTTATCGATGGCTTGCCCGACTTGATCCGTGGCTGTTATTCAGCCAGTTGCGATGGCATTATGCTGTGCCGTCCTGGGGATGGCTGCCGCTATTGATGCTGGTTGTAACTTTGTTTGCCGGAAGGGTGTTTTGCGGCTGGCTTTGCCCTTTTGGGGCTTTACTGGAGCTTGCCGACAAAGCTAGCAGGGCGATATTTAAAAAAAGGTCGGTTACTTGCGCGAAAGTGTTAACCGCATTACAGCCGGTGAGATATTATTGGTTGATTGTTTTGGCAGTAGTATTTTTATTAGGATCAAACTGGGTCTTATTCTTAACTCCTTTTGCATTATTCAGCCATGAGATTGTCCGGGTATTACAGGGGTCTTTCCCCTGGGCGCTTATCATGATAATTGTCGGCACCTTGTTCTTTTCCCGACTGTGGTGCAGTATAATATGCCCAACCGGAGTATTATTGTCTTTGATAGCCAGGAAGCGATATTTCCGGTACCAAATTACCGGAAACTGCGTTCATTGTGAAAAATGCACCAGCGCCTGTTCTGTAAGTTCGGCGCCAGAGGACAGCGGTGTTGCTAAAGAATGGTGTCTGGCGTGTGGCAGCTGCCAACAGGTTTGTCCAACTAAAGCCATAAGCTGGAGACGGTCTTCGCGCCAAGGCACGGGCAGTCTGATGGCGCTAAATGATGAGCTTGCCGCAACAAAAAGCCAATCATCAAGGAGGCAGTTTTTCAAAGGCGCTGTTACTGTTGCGGTGGCTATTGCCTTTTGGGAAAAAACCGTTGGAGCAACGAAAAAGTTTTTGCGGCCGCCCGGAGCTCTCCCGGAATCAGATTTTACAGCTGCTTGTAACAGATGCGGCCGTTGTATAGAGGTGTGTCCCAGTAAAGCGTTATGGCCAATGCCGATTGCTGCCGGTCTGGGAAATTTTGAAACCCCTTATTTAATTCCGCGTAAAGCAGGGTGTAACTTGTGTATGACCTGCCAGGCGGTCTGTCCGACAGGCGCTATCAGCCAAGTGTTTTCTCTTAAAGAGATCCAAATAGGCAAGGCGAACATCAATAAACCCCGTTGTTTGGCCTGGAGTGAGAAAACATTGTGCTTTTTATGCGGCGAACGATGTCCGGTGCGGGCCATTGCGGGGGACGAACGACACCGGCCTTCGGTACTATTAGATAAGTGCGTAGGTTGCGGTTCCTGTGAAAACGCCTGTCCGGTCGATGGAGAAGCTGCCATTCAGGTATTGACCATTTAGCAGGCTCCTCAAACCTGCTTGATGAAATAGTAAGGCTAAAATTGAAGGAGGTTTTATTCAATGGCTAGTTTAGGCGAAGTCTTTGTCTGCAAACTGTGCGGAAATGAAGTGACTGTGACGAAAGCTGGTGGCAACCCGGAAATTCATTGCTGCGGACAGGCGATGACGAAAAAATAATAATAGACAACAATCAAGGCAACCAGGTTGAGCGCTAATCATCACCTGGTTGCTTTTATTCTATTTTGTTCTATAATTTTGCGTCCGGGAATAGTTTTACTGGGCGCCAGGAGCACGCGCGTTATCTATCTGGCAGGGAGAGCAGGCTGAATGAAGAATGTTTATAATTAAGAAAAAGCTAGGGCAGGGCATTTGATGAATACTATTGCACATTACTTCCGGAAACATCCTGAGATCAATTGGCGGGCACGCCAGTTTTTGCGCTATATTGGACCAGGCATTTTAGTTACGGTGGGCTTTATTGACCCAGGCAACTGGGCGGTCAATATGGATGCCGGCGCTAGTTACGGCTATAGCCTGCTGTGGATGGTCACCTTGTCCACCATTATGCTGATTATTCTCCAGCACAATGTGGCACACCTCGGGATTGTCACCGGATTATGTTTGTCGGAAGCGGCCAGCGTGCATTTAAGGCCTTGGGTATCCCGCGCGGTATTATTGTCGGCCATGGCCGCCGCAGTTGCCACTGCAATGGCGGAAATACTTGGGGGGGCAATTGCGCTAAATATAATCTTCCATATTCCCATGAAACTGGCTGCGACTATGACGGCTGCTTTCTGTGGTTGGCTTTTATGGTCAAACTCTTATAAGAAATTGGAAAAATTAATTATCGGGTTCGTTTCGCTGATTGGAATATCATTTTTGTTTGAATTAACCCTAGTCAATATAAATTGGCCCCAGGCAGCGAGCGGGTGGGTGATGCCGACGCTTCCTTTGGGATCTATACCAGTGGTGATGGGGGTTTTGGGTGCGGTTGTCATGCCCCACAACCTATTCCTGCATTCCGAAATTATCCAAAGCCGTCAGTGGAATTTGGAGAATGAAACCGTTATTAAACAGCAATTGCGCTATGAATTCTTAGATACCTTACTATCAATGGGAATTGGCTGGGCGATAAACAGCGCGATGATTCTGGTGGCGGCGGCATTATTCTTCACTCATCATCTGCCGGTGACTGAACTAGAACAGGCGCAGGAGATGTTAAAACCTTTGCTGGGGTCGGGGGCTGCACTGATTTTTGCTATTGCACTTTTGTTTTCGGGGCTTTCTTCCACAACAACTGCTGGAATGGCTGGTGGCAGTATTTTTGCCGGATTATTTAAAGAGCCATATGACATCAAAGACCGCCATTCGTGGATCGGAGTATTTATTACTTATGGGGTGGCAGTTTTTTTACTGCTGTTTATTGATAATTACTTCAAAGGACTGATTTATTCCCAGATAGTATTAAGTATTCAGTTGCCATGGACAATATTTTTGCAGATTTATCTTACCTCTTCCCCCAAGGTAATGGGGAAATATGCTAACAAGACATTTCAGAAGGTCATTTTGGGCCTCGTTGGCTTGGCGGTGGTGATTTTGAATATTATGCTGCTTTGGACTATGTTGTCTTAATATGGCAGTAACAATGTGGAGCGTTTTCTTCTGATAATCTTAACACAACGATAACGGAACAGTCTGGTACGTATAGTACAATTATCTAAGGGGAAGAAACAGCGTTAAACAAGGACCATTGCCTGAATTAGCAGGCGCTGACTCCAGTTGTGGCCTTAAGTACGGGGGGACAAAAGATAATATGTGGGCAAACCTGTCGAAAGGCAGGGACGCAAAACCATGGGTCTAAGGGGCGAGGAAGCCTATGATAGCCAGGTTGCGATTATCCATTCTTCAGAATGGATTATTACAAGACCTGTAGTGGGTCTTTTATTATTTTGGCCAGAAAGGTAGGCGTAACCAATGAATTGTACGGTAGCTTCAAGGTTCGGCGCACATCAGTTTTCTGATTATAAATTGCTCTGCTGATAATTGCCGGCGAGAATCAAAGCCGGTGTTGGGGCAAAGGAGCTGTAGGTAGAAGTCTTATGGACAAGCAGATATTAGGAAAGGGTGAAGGTCAAATGGAACTTAAAGACTTGCGAGTACATACTCAAGAAGCGAATTTTCTGAAAAACTACTTTCAAATTATTATACGGGCTTTCGGGGGTGGCGCGTGCTTCTTCGTCACGGATCTTGACACAATAACCTTCAAACATGCAGAAAAATTCGATATTCCTGGACTGGAAGTAGGTACTCGATACAGCCAGGAGGGATTGGCGGCTCAGGCCATCCAGGCTCGTAAAGTTATTGAACGCGATTTGGCAATAGAATTATACGGCGTGCGGGTTTATGCCATCGGTGGACCAATCTGGAATGAGAGCGACAGTGAGATCATTGGAGCCTGGGCACTGATGGAACCCCGCCAGCATAAAATTGTTCAGGCGTTCGATTCTTTTGCCCCGACGCTGGCCGAGGTGTTGCCGGAAGGCGGCTTTATATGCGTTACCGACAGGGAAAAATACGTCAAGCGGCAAGGGACGAAAAAATTTGATATGGCGGAATTACAGGTAAATACGCCAATACGTGTCGGCAGTGGCCCGGAAAAGGCTATCAAACAGAAAGAGCTTATCATCCAAGAGGTAGATGAGAACATCTTTGGATTCCCCATCCTTACCGCATCGGAACCGCTGATTGACGAGAATGGCGATGTGGTTGGATCTTTTACTGTGATGTTGGCCCCGCAAATTGGCAAAAGAACTCAAAGAAGTCGCCGGTTCATTGGATCAGGGGTTGACTGGGGTGTCCGCCTCCATGCAGCAAATTACCGCGGCGACAAGCGACATCAGCTGCAATCAAAGCCACTTGCACCAGGAAATTCAAACAGTGAAGAGCCAACTGGACAATATTAACAGCGTCATGGAGTTCATCAAGGAGATTGCCGACGAAACCAAGATGCTCGGTCTAAACGCGGCCATCGAGGCAGCTAGGGTGGGTGAGGCTGGCCGGGGCTTCGGAGTTGTGGCCGAGGAGATTCGCAAGCTGTCGCAAGAATCCAAAAAGACGGTCGTCCAGATCAAAGAGCTAACCCAGGGAATCGAAAAATCAATGGCAGAAACAGCGGACGCCTCCTAATCGACCTTGGCAGTTGTGGAAGAAACTTCGGCGGCAGTTCAGGAGGTGAATGCCACAATTGAAGAGATGACAAACCTAGCCAACCGCCTTAACCACACGGCGGAAAATCTCTAGAAAGGATTGAAGTTGATGTCAAAAGAAAATCTTAAACTGGTCGTCTTCGCGCTGGAAATGGACAAGGTGGTTTATGAGTATGGCATCCCGATCGAGCAGGTACATGAAATTACCCGCCCCGGCAGTGTCGCAAACTGCCAGGAACGCCGTCGTTTGTCGAAGGTATTATGAACCTGCGCGGCGAGGTAATTCCGATTGTCGATTTCAAGAAACGATTTGGTATGGGAAGCACTGTGGCGAAAGATACCACCAGAGTAATTGTGGTGAAAATACAGGAACAAAAATGCGGTGTCATTGTCGACGATGTGTTGGAGATTATCCCGGTTCCGGCGGAAAATCTTGAAGCGGCCCCGACGGTAGCGGGTGGTTCCAGTTTTATCATCGGTATCGGCAAAATGGATGCTAGGTTGATTATCGCCATTGACGTGATCAAGGTCTTGACGGAAAACGAAAGAGCAGAAATGTTGGCCGTGGGTGCTTAGATTACATACAGAATGAGGGGGACGGTTTCGCAAAGAAACTGTCCCCCTCATTTTAATCACCAAAACCAGCCAGCAATTAGTCGGATTTCAAAGAACAAGGGTCATATCGAACCACTGAGCTCCGCCGGTCGTTGATGCCGATAGTCCCTTGTTCACGTAACCAAAAGATTCATAGTAGTGAACCAGTTTCTCTTTACTTGTCAGGATGATGCTTCTGCGGTTGGTATTCCTGGCCAACTGAATAAAATGATTCATTAGCTCAGCCGCGATTCCCTGGTTGCGGTATTCCGGAATTACCACCAGGCCGAAGATGGCCAGGTTGGCACCAGCCGGTATGTGATGCTGTGTACTGTGAAATAATTCATCGTGGATAACAGCTCTATTGGTGGCGCAACCATTAATAAAGCCGATAACGATTCCGTCTGCTTCGGCTAATATGAAGTTCTCCGGGAAGGCTGCCAGCCTCTCTTTGAAGGCTTCCAGCGGCGCCGCCTCCAGCGCAGGAAAACAAATCGCCTCCACTTCGGCTATGCGGTTCAAGTCTTCGGATCGGGCACCTCTGATTGTTACATTAGACATATATTTCCTCCTTAAAATCAAAAGTAAGATCAATATTACCATTTGGATAAATTATATCACGGATTTTAGCAATCAACTTCTGAAAAATACAGGCTTATATGCCTGCCTGGTTTTTGATATAATGTTCATAGTAAATAAGGCGTTGTTTGAAAAAATTAATTGTGAATAGCTAACGCGAATGCGTGCATATGGTTTGTGCTGAGCAGAAATCATTCGCTGCTGGATTAAGAGGAGGTTTATAGTGAGTTACAGTTTACCAACTTATCGGGAGCCCAACTTCAAGGAAACTCGTTTTCTAGAGAGCCCTGATGTTATTATGCAACCGGTGGAAAAACAAGGTGTGGCTCCTGATATGTTTCACGCCACTTCGATTTTTCCCGAGTATTTTAAAGTTAACGGCGACTGGATTCTTTTAAACGAAAGTCGGATGGATTGTGTCGTTGTTGTAAGCGAGAATGAACAACTGGAAGCGAAAGAATTCAGACTCCTGCAAGTAGGCGACAAGGTAGTTGTGGGGAGAACAGAGGACGGTAGTGAAGGAATATATTTATATAACAAAGGCTTTCGGGATGATTCAGGCGGTGCGGATGCATTCGCGTTCCGTACCGGAAGATCACGGGAAACCTCCTACTCCCGAGATTATGACCGATTGTATGATTTGCTGCGGTTTGAAAAAGAAAGCGGATATATAGTCTGGGTGTTGGGGCCAGCCGTGGTGTTTGATTCAGATTCGAGAACAGCGATGATTTCATTAATTGAAAATGGCTATGTTCATGCGATTCTGGCGGGCAATGCGATGGCGACGCATGATCTGGAAGGGGCAATCTTTAAAACAGCACTAGGTCAGGATATCTATACCCAGGCAGGTTTCCATAACGGACACTATCATCATCTTGACGTTATAAACAAGGCCAGAAGCTTTGATTCCTTAGATCAATTTATTAATGAACTGAACCTCGGCGAGAGTATTATGGGTGCATGCGTTAAGAATAATGTTCCGGTGGTTTTGGCAGGATCAATTCGTGATGATGGGCCGTTGCCGGAAGTCATAGCAGATGCTTATGTCGCCCAGGACGCGATGCGTCAACATACTAGGAAGGCAACAGCTGTTCTGTGTCTTGCCACCCAACTTCATTCGATCGCTACCGGGAATATGACTCCTGCTTATCAGGTGGCTAACAATAAGGTCAGACCGGTATCTATTTTTAGTGTGGATGTATCAGAATTCGCCGTCAACAAGCTGCGCGATAGAGGTACTCTTGAGGTTACCTCAATCGTGACAAACATCCAGGATTTCTTGGTCAACGTATCGAGGAACCTGGTTGCTGTAAAGTAGATCATTTATGACAGAATTTCAGATAATGGCATCGGCGTTTATCTCCCTTAAACATTTAGCATATCGGCACATAAGGAATTATCGAAACAAATGCAACGCAGTACGACAATTTTTGACATAATTATATTTTATTTGTAAGTAAAATATTGCATAAAATGTCGTTAAGTAGTAAATTTAAGATGTTCCGTGTTTATTATAGATATGTTTATGATCGAGAGGGGCTAGCTAATGAAATATTATTCGATCGGAGAGATGGCGAAATTAAGTTTTGTTTCAATACAAACACTAAGATACTATGACAAGATCAATTTACTTAAGCCCAATTATATTGATTCAAATAGAGGATATCGCTATTATACTCACAGTGAATTTCAAATGTTGGACACCATTCACTACTTAAAGTCTCTAGGCATGTCCTTGGGGGAAATAAAAGAATATTACGAAAATCGCACTGTCGAAAATAGTCTGAATACCTTTGAAAAGCGATTAGTAAACACCCGGAAATCCAATAGTAATATGCGCAGCGTTGAAAAGCGGCTAAAATACAACATTCAAAATCTTCGGAATAGCAGTAAATTTGTGGCAGGAAAAGAACCGGCAATCGTTACTTTACCTGACAGACATATGGCTTCTGTCAATCAAATTATTTTTTCTGACGCGGAATATGAAATTCTAATCAGGTCACTAAGCCACCATCTATACGATAATCACTTTGGAGAAATGGGCGATTTATTTAGCATCAAAGCCAAAGAAGATATAATCAGGGGTGAATATGAAAAAACTATTAAGATTGGAATAATTGTGCGAAAGAAAATGCCTCGTTATTCCACCGAGCTTTTGGCCGGGGGAGATTATGCCTGCATTTATCATATCGGGGACTATAAAAGAATAAACGAATCTTACAAAAAGCTTTGCTTGTTTATTTCGCAGAATCATTATAAGCTCAATGGTGACGCGATCGAAGAATTTATTATTGACGCGGTAGAAACCAAAAACAGCTCCGAATATATCGCCCGCGTTCAGATACCAATCAAAAAAAACAGATTAATATAAGTAAAGAGTATTAATCCGTCTTGCTATTGACCCTGTAGTTACTATAGGGTCAATAGTTATTATAGAGGTGAAATAATGAAATTAAGCAAAAAGACATCCTATATTCTTATGGCCATTCTTATTTTTGTTTGGGGACTGGATTTTATTGCAACAAAAGTGGCACTGACAGAGATTACTCCGCTTACGCTTATGTACTTTAAATATGTCATTGCCCTTTCGATCGTATATATCCTTAAATGCTTTAAAGACAAAGATGCAAGTATGCAGAAAAAAGATTTGCCTACTTTTTTTCTGTGTGCGATTTTTGGCGAAATTGCTTATTTTGGCTTAGAGTATAATGCAATGAGTTTTGTTACTCTTTCAGTTATTTCGGTAATTTTATCAACAGTTCCGATTATATCAATCCTGGCGGAGGCGGTTTTATTTAAAAGAGCCATTACGCTTATGATGGTCTTTGGATCGGTGCTTTCGGTTATCGGAGTTTTGTTTATTATCGGAGCTGATTGTAAAGAGCTATTCAGTGGTAAAATTATTGGCTATATTTTGGCGTTTGGGGCGGTATTATGCTGGACTGCTTATAACTTTATAACAGATTCGTTGCATGATCGCTACTCTTCCATAAGTATATATTTTTACCAAACGTTGATTGTAATCATATTGTTAACGCCGTATGCCATGACACATTTGCCGGCCCATATAAGCTTAAGAACTTTGCTGCTATTGGTATATATTGGGGCTATTACTACCGGGTTCGGAGGGGTCATTTATGTAATTGCGCTCAATGTAGTGGGAGTTACGCCGACATCGCTGTTTTCAAATTTCTTACCATTGTCCACAACCCTCTTGGCCTGGATATTTCTGGCTGAAAAGATTTCATATATCCAGGTTTTCGGCGGAGTATTGACAATAGTTGCCACTTGCATAGTAGTTATTGAAAAAGACAGAATCGGGAAGCTCATAGCAAATAGCTGACGGGGTGGCTTTTAGGACTGGCTATGTCGCTTGCGGTAAACGGCAGTCTTTCGTGGTGCGACCGTACCGTGCTTGCATCTTACGATATAGATAAATTCAATTAAATATATTGACAATGTAGATATGTAGTGATACCATAAAATATGGTAAAGGCTCGGAAAAAGCAAAGGCCAAAGAAATTGGTGCAGCATCAATTTCTAGGGCTTTTTGTTTATGTTGTCTATTTCCTTGCAATAACTGAATACTATTTAGAGGAAAAATATTGCAAGGTTTTTATCAATAGAGTATGGATTTGATCCGCTATGACAGAAGGGTGGTCTTTATGAAAAGAAAGCGATGTATCGTGCTATTATGCCACTGTTTATTAAACTGTAATTCAAAAGTTGAGGGTTTGGCAGAGTATCAAGGCGCACTGGAATCGCTGTTGAAATATCTTATCGCCAATGGGTACGGGCTTATCCAATTGCCCTGCCCGGAAATCACTATGTATGGAGTTAAACGCTGGGGCCAGGTTAAAGAACAATATAATACCCCTTATTTCCGAACCCATTGCCAACAGATATTCCGGCCAATAATGGAGCAAATAGTCGATTATTTAAACAGCGGATATACTTGTAAAGCATTAATTGGAATTGACGGCAGTCCGAGCTGCGGTGTTAATAAAACCTGCTCTTCCGCACAGTGGGGAGGCGAGGTTGGGTCAGCGGATGGGCTGGCAGCAAAAATAAGTGATTTAAAAACTATACCATCATCAGGTGTATTTATTGAAGAAATAACAAGCTGTTTCAAGGAAAACAATATTAAAATTGATTTACTGGCTATTGATGAAAGTGATCCTGAATTATCGGTTGATGAAATAATAAATATTTTAGAAAAGGGGATAGATTAACATGAAAAAATATTCAAAAATGGCGACTTTGTTAGGCATTCTTATTTTAGGGCTTGTTATTATTATCAGCGGTTGCGGCACACAGGCAGCGACACAAGTCCAGCCACAAGATCAGTCCTGGGATAAAGTGCAAGCAAAAGGGGAATTGGTTGTCGGATTATGCGCCGAATATGCTCCGTTTGAATCAAGAAATGAAAAGACCGGACAAATTGAAGGTTTTGATGTTGATATGGCCAATGCCCTTGCGGCTGATCTTGGCCTTAAGGTCAAATTTGTTGATGCCCAATGGGAATCACTTGTCGGCGGTGTTGGGAAAGGGGATTATGATATTCTTATTACCTGTATGGCTAAGAAAGAAGCCGCAAGCGGCAATGTGAATATGAGTGATGTGTATTATAAATTGAATGAAATAATAGTTGTAAATAAAGATAACAATACCATCAAGACTGCGGCGGACTTAGCGGGCAAAGTCGTAGGTGTTCAGACCCAGACCAGCAGTGAGCAGGCGGCAGACAAGCTTCAGGGCCTAAAGGAGATAAAAAGATATAACCGGACACCAGAGGCATTTATTGATTTAGAGAATAAGAGAATTGACGCAGTTATCGTGGGTTATGCTTACGCTGCCACACAGCTGAAGCACGACGCCCCAAACATTAAAATAATTGACAGCCCTGTTGACTCATCAGATATTGTTATGGTCATGAAAAAGGGGAATGATTCTCTCACCGCAAAAATTAATGAGTCTTTAGCTAAAATTAAACAGAATGGTCAGTATGACCAAGCTATAAATAAATGGCTTAAGCTAAATTAGCGATAATGGATTTCAAGTTTGATATAATTATTGATAACTTACCTTATTTGCTTAAGGCCAGCCTGGTAACGATAAAGATTACGGCGATTTCATTTGTGTTCGCTTTAATTATCGCCATAGTAATCGGAGTAATACGGACCAATAAAATCCCCAAGTTTTTGGCGGTAATTCTGACAGGGTATATGGAAATATTCAGAGGTTCACCGCTACTTGTTCAATTGTTTTTCATCTATTACGGGCTGCCGTCAATTGGAATTGTGATGGATTGTGATACTGCCGCGGTTATTGGTCTGGCTTTAAACAGCGGCGCATATATGTCTGAAATTGTCAGAGCGGCGATTTTATCTGTTGACAGAGGTCAAGGCGAGGCGGCTTTTTCCTTTGGATTTACCAGGCTTCAGACTGTCTGGCACATCATATTGCCTCAGGCGGTAAAAGTATCAGTGCCGCCGCTTATGAACGCTTTTTCCGGCTTGCTGAAAGATAGCTCTTTAGTTTCCATTATTGCCATCACTGAACTGACAAGAAGCGGTAATCTGATATATTCCCGAACCTATAGGCCTTTTGAAATATATCTCACACTAGGAATACTTTATATTATCATGACCTATTCTGTTTCTCTATTTTCTTACTATATCGAAAGGAGGAACAGAGCATGGAGCCCTTGATTGAGCTGAAGAATGTGTGTAAATCTTTTGGCAATCTGGAGGTTTTAAAGGGGATATCTTTAACAATATATCCGGGCGAAATTATTGCTGTTATTGGCAGCAGCGGTTCAGGGAAAAGCACGCTTATAAGATGTATTAACGGGCTTGAAAGCATCCAATCAGGGCAAGTAAAAATAGATGGCTGCTGCATAAATGATAACAAGAAACAGGCAAGAGAAATGCGGAAAAGAATCGGGATGGTTTTTCAGAACTTTAACCTATTTCCGCATTATACTGTCCTGGAGAATATAACCAAGCCGATTATAATCGCCAATAAAGTCGATAAGAACAAAGCGGGTGAAATAGGACGGTTACTGCTTGAAAAAGTAAAACTGGAAGATAAGATTAACAGTTACCCGGCAAGTTTATCAGGTGGGCAAAAGCAAAGAGTGGCGATTGCCAGAGCATTGGCTATGAAACCGGAAATAATTTTATTTGACGAGCCCACCTCCTCGCTCGACCCTGAATTGGCGTACGAAGTTCTGGATACAATAAAAGCTTTAGCCCACGATGGTCTGACAATGGTTATTGTCACGCATCAAATCAATTTTATAAGTAAAGTGGCCAACCGGATGATCTTTCTCGATCAAGGCGTTATCTGTGAAGAAGGGTCGCCTGCAGAAATACTAAACAATAATAACAATGAACGGCTAAAAAAATTCTTAATCAGGCTTAAAGAAAGTACCTAACTGAAATACCAAAGGTAATGGGCAACAAGGAACTGATTAGCGCTCATGTGATGACAGAAGGTGTAGATATATCTATCTATACCTTCTGTTTAAGTGCCATGCCGTAGGTATAAGTGAGGTCGGCTCTGATGGTTTTGGGGTGGCGGTTGTGCTGATTCTGCCAACCGTGTGTGTTGCTGTAATACAGAAAAGACTACGATATAAAGACTCGGCAATATTCATCTAACTGTTTGACCCGGGACAAGGGATTGTGAATCAAGGATCGCGTTGGCATGTATATTGCGATTAAAAGTTAGGCAGAATCTAGTAGGGAGACGCGGTCAGCAAACAGGACCGTATTGGTCTGGTGGTAAATGGATGAGATTTACTACCGGAAAAAAGGTAATCCGCCCTGAAACCGTAAAACCTATTTTCAAAGACTAGCCTTAAAGGTCAAAAAGTCAAACAAATCTACGGCTTTACAATATTTTGCAGATAAAAGGGGATAAATCGGTCAAAATCGGCGTTATTTGGCCCAGCAGGCGATTTTAATTAATAGTAATTTTCGAGTAGTATTAATACAGGAACAAATGTTCCCCTAAAAATGAAAATGTTACTTAAGGGAGGCGCGATTCATGGCGAAAGTAGTAGGTATTGATTTAGGTACAACGAATTCAGTCATTGCCGTATTGGAAGGAGACCGTCCGGAGGTTATAGCCAACGTAGAAGGCGGCAGAACTACACCATCGGTTGTCGCTTTTCGCGATAATGAACGTCTTGTAGGTCAGTTGGCTAAACGTCAATCGGTTTTAAACCCGACAAAAACATTCTCTTCGGCCAAACGGTTCATCGGTCGGCGATTCAATGAAGTAACCGCTGAAATGAAGTTGGTTCCTTATAAAGTTACTCAAGGAGCGGACGATACAGTAAAATTTATTGTGGATGACAAGCAGTATGCTCCTGAGGAAATTTCGGCGCAAGTGCTCCGCAAACTGGTGGATGACGCCAGCAAGTATCTTGGTGAAAAAATAACTGATGCAGTTATCACCGTGCCGGCTTATTTTAATGATGCCCAACGACAAGCAACCAAAGATGCCGGTCGCATTGCCGGTCTCAACGTGCTGCGGATTATCAATGAACCAACTGCCGCGGCACTGGCTTACGGGCTGGACAAGAAAAAGAACGAGACTATTTTAGTCTTTGACTTGGGTGGAGGCACGTTTGATGTGTCGATTCTGGAGGTTGGCGACGGCGTATTTGAAGTGAAATCCACCAACGGAGATACACACTTGGGCGGCGATGATTTTGACAAGGTTGTTGTCGACTGGCTGGCCACAGAATTCAAGAATAACAACGGTATTGATATCCTCAAGGACAAACAGGCGCTGCAGCGGCTGACCGAGGCGGCGGAGAAAGCTAAAATTGAGTTGTCGGCTGTTACGGAAACAGACATCAATCTTCCATTTATCACTGCTGACGCCAGCGGCCCCAAACACTTGGAGGCCAAGCTGACCAGGGCGAAATTCGATGAACTGGCTCAAAGTCTGATTGAGCGCTGCCGTATTCCGGTTGAGAAGGCGTTGGCTGATGCCAAGTTGTCAGCTAAAGATATCGACGAAGTCATCCTGGTGGGTGGCTCTACCCGTATCCCGGCTGTTCAGCGGATGGTTAAAGCCATGACAGGCAAAGAACCAAACCAAAGTGTCAATCCTGACGAAGTAGTGGCTGTGGGTGCAGCTATTCAGGCGGCCGTCCTCAGCGGTGAACTTAAAGATGTGGTGCTGCTTGATGTTACGCCTTTATCCCTTGGCTTGGAAACAATGGGGGGCGTAATGACTAAGATCGTTGAACGCAATACTACCATTCCTGCCCGGCGCAGCCAGATCTTCACAACAGCCGATGATAATCAGGCAGAGGTGGAAATTCATGTTCTCCAAGGTGAACGGGAAATGGCGGGAGACAACCGTACTCTCGGCAGATTTAAATTAACCGGTATCCCGCTGGCACCGCGCGGTATGCCGCAAATTGAAGTTACTTTTGATATCGACGCCAATGGCATTCTCACTGTCGGCGCCAAAGACAAAGCCTCGAGCAAAGAGCAATCGATCACCATCAGCGGCGCGAGCAACCTCGATAAGGAAGATATTAACCGCATGGTAGAAGCTGCAAAACAGTACTCAGAGCAAGACAAAAAGCGCCGCCAGTACGCTGAACTGAAAAATGAAGTTGACTCATTGGCTTATCAGGCCCGCAGCTTTATGACCGAAAAGGGCGACGCGCTTCAGGCGCATGTCAGCGGCCGCTTAAGCACCGCGCTTGACACAGTCCGGCAAGCCGAGGAAGGCAATGTTGACATCGATAAACTGCGCCAGGTTAAGGACGAATTGGAACAGGCTTACAGCCAGGCCTGCCAGTGCAAGCCGGAAGAACCAAAGCAAGATCGGGTCACTGACCAGAGCGACCAGAAACAAAAGAATGATGATGTAATCGATGCTGAGTACGAATAAGTAACAGTCTAAACTATTAACAGGGGCGGGTGATGCTGATGAAATATATTGATTATTATGAAGCCCTCAAAGTGCCGAGGACGGCATCGGAAAAAGAAATTAAGCAGGCTTATCGAAAACTGGCCCGTCAGCACCACCCTGACCTGCATCAAGGCAGCGCCAAGACGGGAGCGGAAGAAAAATTCAAGCTTATCAATGAAGCCTATGAGGTATTGGGTGATGCTGATAAACGCGCCAAGTACGATCGGTTGGGAATGAACTGGAAGGCCGGCGACGATGTTGTTGACCCGGCAAATGCGGGTGGCTACACCTATAACCAGCAGGGAGCTGCTGATTTTGATCCAGCCAGCTTTGGATTCAGCGATTTCTTTGCCAGCTTTTTCGGTCAGGATTTTGCCCAAAGTCATAAGACTGGCGGGCGAACTGCGCGGGCCGCCAATCATAAAGGTGAGGACGTCGACGCGGAAATCAGCCTATCGATAGATGAGATTATCCACGGGGTGGAAAAGGAACTGCATCTTTCTGCACCTGGCCTTTGTGCCGCTTGTGCGGGACAGCGCTTTACCGAACGCGGCGTTTGTCGAGCCTGCGGCGGCACTGGAGTCACAGAGGAAACAAAAACTGTCAAGGTAAAAATACCGGCAAACCTCCAGCCTGGAGCGTCACTGCGCCTCAAAGGCCTTGGCGGCAAAGGTTATGGTGACGGGCCGGCCGGCGATCTGTACCTCAGTATCCGGGTTGCGCCGAATGCAGCCTGGCAGATTAAGGGCAGCGATCTGGAAGCCGAATTGGTTATCTATCCTGACCAGGCGGTACTCGGTGACAAAATGCAGGTACCCACACCTCATGGTCCGGTGCAGCTGAAGATTCAACCTGGCATGCACTCCGGACAGAAGTTGCGTCTGCAGGGTAAGGGTTTGCCGAATAAAACCGGCTTCGGTGACTTGTTTTTTAGGATCCGGATTGATATTTCGCCAGAACAGTCGGAAGCCGAGAAAGAACTATACCAGAATATCCGGGAACTACGTCAAAAAACCTGATAACTACACCATCAAGAACAGGAGGTAATCCGTATATGGATCAAGATAAATTTACCCAAAAAGCTTCGGCTGCCATCCATGAAGCCCAGCAACTTGCCGCGATGAACTACCATCAGGAACTGACAACCCGCCACTTGTTGCTGGCACTGGTAAAAGACAACGAGGGCATCATCGCTTATATCCTGACGCAGGTCTCTATTCAGCACCAGGCTTTCCGGGCCAAACTGGAACAGCTTTTAAAGAACATACCTGCTGTCAAAGGCCAGGATACCGCCCTCAGGATGAACACCGCCATGGTGCGGGTGCTGGCGTTGGCTGAAAAACAAGCAACAGCAATGAAAGATGAGTATGTGAGTGTTGAACACCTTCTGCTGGCCATTGTCGAGGACGGTGACAGCGATGTTGTTGGTGTCTGCCGGGAATTTGGACTGCGGCGCAGCAACATTCTCCAAATCATCAGTAATTTTCGCGCCGGGAAAAACGTCACTTCAGACAATCCGGAGGAAAGCATGCAGGCCCTGGCTAAATATGGCCGCGACCTCACAGAACTGGCCCGGCAAGGCAAACTGGACCCGGTAATTGGTCGGGACGAGGAAATTCGCCGGGTGATGGAAATTTTGTCGCGCCGCACCAAGAACAATCCGGTACTTATCGGTGAGCCCGGCGTGGGTAAAACCGCTATTGTCGAAGGATTAGCCCGGCGGGTTGTCGACGGCGACGTGCCGGAAGGCTTGAAAAATAAAATAGTATATTCTCTCGATCTTAGCGCTCTGGTGGCAGGGGCCAAATACCGGGGTGAATTCGAAGAACGTTTGAAAAATGTTCTGGCTGAAATCCTCAAAGCTGAGGGCAAGATCATCCTGTTCATCGATGAACTGCACACTGTTGTCGGTGCCGGTGCCGCCGAAGGTGCCATGGACGCCGGCAATATACTGAAACCGATGCTGGCTCGCGGCGAACTCCGCTGTGTTGGCGCAACCACGCTGAACGAATATCGCAAGCACATCGAGAAAGACACTGCCCTCGAGCGCCGCTTTCAGCCGATCATTGTCGATCAACCTAGTGTGGAAGATACCATTTCCATCCTGCGGGGTCTGCGTGAACGCTATGAAGTGCATCACGGCGTAAGAATAAAGGACACCGCCCTGGTTGCTGCTGCTGTATTGTCTGACCGCTATATTTCCGACAGATTCCTTCCGGATAAGGCCATTGACCTGGTGGATGAAGCTGGGGCCAAACTCCGCACGGAGATTGACTCCATGCCCACTGAACTGGACGAAGCTCTGCGCCGCGTCTTGCAACTTGAAATCGAGGAACAGGCGCTAAAAAAGGAGACCGACCCTGCTTCCCAGGAAAAACTCAGTCGCATCCGTGAAGAACTTGTTAATCTGAAACAACAGGCTGATTCGCTGAAAGCCCAGTGGCAAATGGAAAAGCAGGGCATCATGCGCCTGCGCAATTTGAAAAAAGATATCGAGACCGTAAGGTCCGAAATGGAAGCAGCAGAAAGAAACTATGACCTGAACCGAATGGCTGAACTCAAATATGGCAAACTGCCGGAATTGGAACAACGCTTAAGCAGCGAAGAAAAACTGCTGACCGAGAAACGTTCCAATAAAGTTATGTTGAAAGAAGAAGTGGACGAGGACGATATTGCCAAGATTGTTAGTCGCTGGACAGGTATTCCGGTAACTCGGCTGCTGACCGGTGAACGCGAGAAACTAAGCCGTCTGGAATCGATACTCCACGAACGGGTCGTGGGCCAGGACACGGCCATTATTGCCATCAGCGAAGCCATTATTCGCGCCAGAGCAGGCATAAAAGACCCCAATCGTCCGATTGGTTCCTTTATCTTCCTCGGACCCACCGGGGTGGGTAAGACCGAACTGGCAAAAGCGCTGGCCGAAGTTCTCTTCGATGATGAACGCAGCATGATCCGTATTGATATGAGTGAATATATGGAGAAACACGCCGTTTCCCGCCTTATTGGCGCGCCCCCCGGCTATGTGGGCTATGACGAAGGCGGTCAGCTGACCGAGGCCGTGCGTCGCCGGCCGTACAGTGTTATCTTGCTGGACGAGGTGGAGAAAGCCCATAATGACGTTTTCAATGTACTGCTCCAGATTCTCGACGATGGCCGCCTTACCGACGGCAAAGGCCGTACGGTGGACTTCAAGAATACCGTCATCATCATGACCTCCAACATCGGTTCGCATGAAATTCTAAATAGTGATTTTGCTGTTGCCAAAGAACGCGTCCTTGATATGATGAAGAGTCATTTCCGCCCGGAATTTCTTAACCGTATTGATGATGTTGTTGTGTTTAACGCCCTTACCAAGGAGCAGGTTGCCGATATTGCCGCCATTCTGCTCAAGAATCTCGGTAAACGCCTCAAGAAACAGCTGAACATCAGCCTGGACTGGGATAGTAAAGCTTTAGAACTTCTGGCTCAAGAAGGCTATGATCCTAATTTTGGCGCTCGGCCGCTGAAAAGAACTATCAGCCGTCTGATTGAAACTGAACTTGGTAAAAGGATCATCAAAGGCGAAGTGGCAGAAGGCAGTCAGGTAGAACTCAGCGTCGAAGGGGATAAGATTAGTATTGAGGTGTCAATGGAACCAGAAAAAGTTTGATTTGGTTCTCCAGGCTGGCGAGAAAGGCCCATCTGCTGCGTTGCTCCTCAAAGCGTTTGCTTGCGTACGTCGGTACGCGGCGCGGCGCGCTTTTCCGGTGCGCCTTGCATCTGTACCTTTCTCCCCAGCCTTAGTCTTTATTCACAAAAACATAAGAGAGCCCGGCATCTGCCGGGCTCTCTTTGCATTGTATTCGTCTTATTCTTTGGCCTCGGCCATCAGGGTTGCGACTTTGTTGGCGAAGCTGACGGGATCGTCGGGGGCGAGGCCCTCCATTAGTAGCGCCTGGCCGTATAAAAGCTCACAGTAATCATTAAAGGACTCAGATTCGGGGCTTTTGTCATGCAGATTCTTTAACACTGAGAAAACTTTGTGGTTGGGATTGAGCTCTAAAATTCGGCGGGCTTTAAAGCTGGACTTGTCCATTTCGGACAGAATCTGTTCCATGGAAAGGCTGATGCCACTGTCGCCGCTGACCAGGCAAACCGGGCTGGATTTCAGGCGACTGCTTATCTTGGCCTCAGTAATTTTGCCGGCAAGCCGGTCTTTGACGGCGCTCAGCAAGGATTCATTTTCTTTGGTCAATTTCTCGGTTTCCTGCTTCACATCCGGGGCATCAATGCCGTCTAATTTCAGGTCCCCACGGCTGATGGACTGAAAATTCTTTTCTTTATAATCATGCAGGGCTTCAATGGCAAACTCGTCAACCCGATCCAGAAGATACAGGACTTCAGTTGCCTTTTCACGCAGCAGTTCCATCTGGGGTAAGCGCTCTACTGCCTGGCGGTCTTTGCCTGTAGCATAATAGATAACTGTCTGGCCTTCGGGCATCCGGGCTACGTAATCAGCCAAGGTGGTCAATTCTTCGGTTGCTTGGGAAGAGGAGAACAACAGCAGTTCCTGCAACTTTTTACGGTCGTCAAAATTGGCATAGACGCCACTTTTTATGGCCCGGCCATATTCTTTCCAGAATATTTCGTATTTGGGGCGATCTTTATTCAACATGTTCTCCAGAGTCTTTAGCAAGCTTTTTTCCAGATTGTTGCCGACTTTCTGCAATTGGCTGCTATGCTGCAACAGTTCACGGGATATGTTGAGGGAAAAGTCGGGGGAATCGACAAGGCCCCGGACAAACCGGAGATATTCCGGGAGAAGATCCTTGTAGTTGTCCATGATGAAGACATTGCGGGAATACAGCCGGATGCCGGAAGTAGATTCCCGTTGATAGAAGTCAAAAGGAGCATGCGAGGGGATGAAAAGGACAGTAGTGTATTCCACCGCACCCTCCATCTTGGAATGGATGATTTCCATCGGGTCTTCATAGTCGTGGAAGAGGTTCTTATAAAAATTATTATATTCTTCCTTGGTGATCTCATTTTTGTTGCGGGTCCACAGCGGCGTCATTGAGTTTAAAGTCCGGACTTCGGTGACTTGTGTGGCCGGAGCGTCCTCGATAACTTTGCCGTCGGCGTCGCGGGGCTTTTCCTCATTGACGAAGCTCATTTTGATGGGGTAGCGTATGTAGTCTGAATACTTCTTGACGAGGCCTTGCAAGGTATAGCGGTTCAGGAAGTTCTCTGCGGCCTGGTCGGAAGAGCAATGCTCGGCATGCAGCGTCAGAATAATCGTCGTGCCTCGTGACTCCTTGTCGCACTCTTCAATAGTATAAGAACCATCGCCGGTCGATTCCCAGCGTATGCCCTTGGCTTGGCCGGACGCGCGGGTAATCAGAGTCACCTTCTCCGCAACCATGAAGGCGGAATAAAAGCCGACGCCAAACTGGCCGATAAGTTCCGTGGAAGGCGAGTTGGTATCTTTAAGCTTGTCCAGAAAGTCTTTGGTTCCTGATTTGGCAATTGTGCCGATATTTTCGACGACTTCATCATAAGTCATGCCCATGCCGTTGTCTGAGATGGTCAAAGTTTTAGTAGCTTCATCTGGTACCAGGAAGATCTCAAAGTCCGCGTTATCTTCGAGAAGCTCATGATTGGTCAGGGCTTCAAAGCGAATCTTGTCGAGAGCATCCGAGGCATTGGAAATAAGTTCCCGTAAGAAGATTTCCCTGTTGGTGTAAATAGAATGAATCATCAAATCCAAGAGCTGTTTGGTTTCTGTCTGAAACTCGCGGGTTTCTCTGGTCGCGGTCGATTGGGTCATGAAGAAGCCTCCTCGTTGTTTATGGGTTTTAGTTATCAGCGGTTTATAACCAAGAGAGAGGCCTCACAGGCGGCCTCAATTGAAAAAGTAAAATTTCCAGCTTAAAAACCTGTAAACTCTGCGTAATTTATTGTTAGCACTCCTAAACATCGAGTGCTAACAATTTTATGATACTTAGCATCAACTTGCTAATCAAGTGGGGAATAGGCTGATTTTTGGCCTATTTTGAGGATGCTGGTCTATAATCGGCAAGTATCTTGCAGTAACTCATGATAATGAGGTTTCTCTATACAGGACAAGTTAACACTCTCTGGACGCTGTCTGTAACGGTAAAAAACACTGCCGGGAGTTTATAACTGCATTCTATTATTTACAAAGGATTATGGGGAAATAATGGTGAAATTATACATAAATATGCTGCAAGCGCATCATGCTAAAATGTCACGTCGTTAGCCAGAGCTTTATTCGGATTTAAGCCGATCTCGACGCTGCGCCGAACTGAGCGCCACAAATGAAACTATACCAGAATAAAAGGAGGAATACTCTTGAAACGTATCGCCGTTGGTGACACCGCCCCGAACTTTTCCTTGAAAGACAACCGGGGAGAGATGATCGAACTTAACTCATTCCGAGGTAAGAAAGTCCTGTTATCTTGGCATCCCCTGGCTTGGACCTCAGTCTGCGCCGAACAGATGAAATCTTTAGAAGCTAATCTGAGTGAGTTCGAAAAGCTCAACACTGTCCCCCTGGGACTGAGCATCGACGCTTATCCTTCCAAGAACGCCTGGGCCAAAGAACTGGGCATAGCCGCTGTTAAACTGCTGGCGGATTTTTGGCCGCATGGCGGGGTGGCTGCCGCCTATGGATTATTCCGTGAAGTTGAAGGCTTTTCCGAAAGAGCCAACGTCATTATCGACGAGAATGGCAAGGTCATCTGGGTAAAGGTCTACGATATTCCCCAGCTGCCTGATATTAACGAAGTGCTGGCGGCACTGGGAAAATAGCCGGAGACCTCCTAAGCCGGACCGCTACCGCCACATGCTAAGCCTATAGGTAAATATTTGCTGTAGATAAATCCGGGAGGTCTTAAATTAAGACCTCCCGGATTTTTATAGCCGTTGGACCCTTTTATTGACCTGGCTGCAATTTATTGATATTATTAATAATGATATTTATAATACTAAGTGATGAGCGAGAGGACAGTTGAGGTCGCTATATGAGGCTGGTTCTCGAGATATACATACTCAAGGGAACTGAAGACTGGCCATGCAGTGAAAGGTTTATCTATGATACAGAAATATGCCATTTTGTGTACTGTTTGTTTGGGCACGGTTTTGAGTGCCTATGTCAGCAGTTGTGTCAATATTGCGCTTCCTAATATTATGGCGGCGTTAAATTTTAATATGGATTCGATTGTATGGGTGTCATTAGGCTATATGTTGCCATATGGGTCCACTCTGCCCATGACTGGCAAGCTCGGAGATCAATTCGGGGCCAAGACGGTATATATATCAGGATTAATTGTATTTACTGTTGCTTCATTTTTATGCGGCATGGCCACAAGTTCTGCGGCAATGGTCTTCTTTCGCATTGTTCAAGGTATTGGGGCCGGGATGTTATTGCCAAATGCGATGACAATCGTTGCCGAAACTTTTGAGACTCATGAACGGGGGCAGGCCCTGGGTATTTGGAGTGCAATGGCGGCTGCCGGCAGTGCGATGGGGCCGACGGTTGGCGGCTATTTGATCGAAGTATTCAATTGGCGCTCGGTTTTCTTTTCCGTCGGGCCGCTTTGCATTATCAGTATTGTTTCGGCGTTATTCATAATACCATCTTCCAGTCGCAAACCGGGGATTGCAATCGATTATCTGGGATCAGCTCTGATGATTGCCAGTATCAGTTCCTTGCTTGTCGCTCTGAATCAAGGTCAGAAAGAAGGCTGGGATTCGCTGTACATTCTGTCGCTGTTTTACATGTCGTTTGCCGCATTTGCAGTATTTGTGGCAGTTGAATCTGCGGTGCGAACCCCGATGATCGATATGTGGTTATTTCGTAGTGTTGATTTTAGTGTGGCCAATGTGGTTGGGTTCGTATCGTTTGTCGCCTTGTACGGCGGGAGTTTTTTATTGCCGTTTTTCTTAAAATCGATTTTGGGTTACAGCTCTATTATGGCTGGACTGATGATCTTGCCAATGACAGCCTTTATGGTCATTTCCTCGCCCCTTGGCGGTTGGCTGGCCGACCGTTTTGGTTCGCGACTGCCGGCGTTTTTTGGGATTATGTTGGTCGCTTGTGCACTGTATTTACTGAGTGGCATCAACGTTGACTATTCGCCCCATGATTTTTTTATCCGACTTTCATTGTTTGGCGTGGGCCTCGGTCTTACCATGTCACCGCTGACACATTGCGCAGTGTCTTCACTGCCCAAGGATAAAATCGGTGTCGGTTCAGGTATCTTTAATCTAGGCAAGATTATTGGCGGCAGTATTGGCGTGGTTTTTGCCGAAACGCTGTTAACCCGCCGGGAAATATATCATACTGCCTCGCTAAAAGAATACTTGAATCCGGCCGCACATTCGTCCCTGGACATATTCCGGCTGCTGCAGACGCTGTGGGGAAAGCAGGGAATGGACAGCTCAATGTTAGTGACTGCCGTACATGATTGGTCAACAGGGTATGGAATGTTGCCGCAGCAGTATGTGATGTTTAAGGTAATATTGAGCAATCTTGTTTCCCGGCAGGCTTCCATTTTGTCGTTTCAGGACGTGTTCTTTGCAGTTTCAATTATCTGTTTCGTTGGCGGGATGCTGGCATTATTCATTCGGCGAAAAACCGCAGAACCTGATATAGCCTCAGAAGAAATGGTGTGTACAGGAAAATAGTACAGCTATTTACTTATTGTTATGAACACTTTACGTCAGCCGACGTGGCATGGATTTATTTCCATGTCACTTTTTGTTGTTGCCGGAAATAATAATCATAATAGGCTTTATTGGCAGGTGAAAGGGATGAATATTGGAATCGTAGGACCGATATCGAAAGACCGGCTGATATTGCCAGACGGTAAAATTGTCAGCAGATTGGGAGCTGTCGCCTACAGCGCATTAGTTCTCGCAAAGTTATTGGAGGGAACGGATGATTCTGTTGTTTGTCTATCCCACTTAGCGGCAGAGGATATTGAGGAAGCTCGTGCACTGCTAGATCATCCCAATATCAAAATGCTGGCAATTGACACGGCAGTCACAAGCGGAACCATGATTGAACTGAGCCATATTGGCGACCAGGAACGTTTCAGCAAGCAAATGTATATCATGACGCCGATTTCATCGAAAGAACTAGCGCTCCTGGCGAACTGTGATTATCTCTTATTGATGCCGCTAAACGAAACAGATATACCAATTGAGGCCTTGCGCGAATTTCGCAAATCTTCTCAGGCATCGATCTTTCTTGATGTTCACGGATTGATAACCGGACTCGGTGCAACAGGCACCCGCCATAAGCAGGTCTGGCAGCATTCGGAGGAGTGGTTGAACAACATTGATTTTTTGAAGATGAATGATAAAGAAGCCCCATGGGCTGCAGGCTGTCTGTTGGAAAGTGAGGAAGACTACGCCGATTACGCAGTTGGGGTGGTAAACAGGGGATTATCCGCGTGCTGGATTACTTTCGGCGATCAATCGTCTTTGGTCGCCTGGCGGAGAAGTGGCCGGGTATTGTGGGCGAAGGTTCCGGTAGTGGATGTTGGTCAGGTAATTGATACAGTTGGCTGTGGCGACTCGGCTTCAGCCGGGTTCATATATTCTTATGCGCGGCTTAATAATTCGCTATTGGCGGTGATTTTGGGCAATACTTTCGGTTCGATAAAGGCGTCTTTGCCCGCCAGCGACGAGTTTCCTTCAAAACCAGCAGTGCGAGGGATGATATTCCATCACTATCGCGACTATCTCCATGCTTTGCTTGACGAGTTATTAACCCGGGAACATTTAATTATCCACGAAGTTAAGGAGGATTATGGCGATGAAAGTTCTATGCTCGGCGCAAATGGGTACAGGTACGGTCATGGGACAAACAATGCGAGTGGTGGCGATAGCCAAGGCTCTAACGCGCCGCGGACATGAGGTGAAATTTTTGGCTGGAGGCAAATTAATTCCCATAATCAAAAATTTCGGTCTCAACGTTATTGAAATCACTGATCTTCCAGAGTTCAATTTTTATTCCGGCGATCAAATGGACAATCCTATGCAGCAAGAAAGTCTGCTTGCCCAGATGCCCCAGGTGTTGGCGAGAATGGCTGTGATTGAGACTGAGATGGCAGAGCAGGTCAAACCTGACCTGCTGCTTTGCGGTACCATCAGCGGGGCAAAGGTAGGTCGGCGGCTGGGCATTCCTTCAATGCTGGTGTTCTTGCAGCCGCATGGCCCAAAGACCATGGCAATGTTTACGCAGCGACTTAAGGACCACAAGCTAAAATACGAACTTTCCAGTTCGATGACTGCTGCGGATCTGATAGTTGTTGAGGGCATGCCGGAAATAAGCGGCGGGATAAATTTTGAGATTTTAGGCGCGAATGCCGAAACGCTTAAGGACAAGGTCCACTTTACCGGTCCTTTGTTAACCGAATATCCGGATGGGATGCCCGCCCGCGAAATACTTAAAGAAAAGTTTATTGGCGCTAAGGCTAAAAGTATGGTGTATATTACTATCGGGGGTGGTTCGCCGTTGATTGGCGAGCAGTTCCTGAAAGTTGTCCTGGAAAGTTTGAAATTATTGCCTGAGGTGACAGGAGTGGTTGCCACAGGTATTGCTATATCGCCGGAAAGAATCAAATCATTCAAGCCGCCAAGCAATGCCGTTATCCATGGATTCGTGTCAGGAACCGAGATGATTAAGGCCAGTGATGTGACTGTTTTTCACGGTGGGTCATCCACGCTGATGACTTGTCTGGCATGCGGTACACCGGCGGTGGTGATCCCATCCATGGGTGAGCAGGAGGACAACGGAGCAGTATTGGCCGATAATGGTGCAGGAATCGTTCTGAACAAGCAAACATTGACGCCGCAGGTTTTGGCGGAAGCAATCCGAACAATACTAAATAACTCTGACTATCGAAAACATGCCGCCAAACTAAAGGCAATGGGCGAAAAATACGGTGGAGCCGAGGTGGCTGCGTCGCTGGCGGAAAAAATCGCCTCCCGGGAGGCGGTTCTTCGGTGAAAGCCTTGATATTGGCGGCAGGCAAGGGAACAAGATTGCGGCCGATAACCGATTTTATTCCCAAACCCATGGTGCCGATTCATGGGAAGCCGCTTTTGGAATGGGTCCTTCTCCATCTGATATCTCACGGTATCAGGGAATACGTAATGGCTGTCAGTTATTTTGCCGAACAAATCGAAAATTATTTTGTCGACGGCAGCCGCTGGGGTGTAAATATTCAGTATAGTTATGGGGACTCTCCAGCGGGAAAGGCCGGAGAGATATGGCGTGCCAGGGAGTTTATCCAAGGAGCGGGAAACTACTTTCTTGTTGTTCCGGGGGACACAATCAGTCACCTGAATTACAGTGAATTGATTGTGTTTCATGAACAGCACCGCGGGTTAGTCACGATAGCCTTTTCTACTCATTATCGCCTGGAGGTCGGACTGGCAAAAGTCAATGAACAAAATATTGTCACAGACTTCTTTGAGAAGGCGAATCTGGGACGGCCGGTAAGCACCGGAACGTATATTCTGAATGACGGCATAATGCCGTATATTGAAAGATTCAATCCTGATAATCAGATAGTTGACTTGCCTGGGGATGTATTCCCGGCATTATTGCAGGAGAATATCCCGATCTACGGGTTCGTGCGGGGCTATGATTGGTGGGATATCGGAAAAATTAACGAATATGAGGCACTGGCAAGAAGGCCGCTTGCCGAGGTGACTCATATTCTAACTTGGCGGGAAGCAAATAATAATTCGGCAGTATTCCGCAGCAATTCCCAAGGGCCGATAGGCGATCTTATGCCGGATTAAACCGGTAGCCTGTTCCCCACAAGGTTTCGATGTAGTCCGGATTTGAGGGGTCCTTTTCAATCTTCTTGCGAATCTTCTGGATATGCACGGCTACGGTCGCGGTATCACTGGAATACTCGTCGCCCCAGATGGTATCGAAAATGTGTTCCTTGCTGAAAACGATGTTGGGATTGGAGGCCAGGAACAGCAGAAGATCGTATTCTTTTGTTGTCAGCTGTATATCTTTGCCGTTTACCGAGACCTTATGGGAAGCAGTATTAATCTCCAAACTCTTGTGCTGTATTACTTCAAAAGTCATCGCAGGGCCTTTGAGCCGCTCATATCTTCTAAGATGGCCTTTGATTCTGGCTGCCAGTTCGGCCGGGCTGAAGGGTTTGGTTAAGTAATCATCCGCGCCGAAATCCAGACCCCTGATTTTATCGATATCCTCACTTTTGGCGGATACGACAATTACCGGTATTTCCTGGTTTTTTCTGATCGCCTTGATTATTTCGTAGCCATCTTTGTTCGGCAACATCAGATCCACGACGATAACATCATATACTCCCGAGGTAGCCTTCTTCAGGCCTTGTAGTCCATCAGCAACAATGTCCGCCTTATAGCCATTTAACTGCAGATAATCGCGTTCCAGTTCAGCGATATCCAGGTCATCCTCAATAATCAGAACGCGTTTCATTGGATAATTTCCTCCTCTATGTCAGGCAAGAGTGGAAGCAAAATGGTGAAGCAGGTGCCTTCATTTACACTGGAAACGGTTATTTTGCCGCCATGGGCCTCCACCAGTTCCTTGGCGATGGCCAGTCCTAATCCTGTGGTCGCCTGGTCTTTGGGGCGCTCGGTATCAATACGGTAGAACCGGTCAAAGAGGAAGGGCAGTTTATCTATCGGAATGCCGGGCCCATTGTCTTTAATGTCAATACAGACAAATTCGGCCTGGCGGTATAGCCTGACATCAATGGCCAGATCAGTTTTGGCCACATGCTGAACTGCGTTGCTAATAATATTGTTAAAAGCCTGATAGATCCTTTTCCCATCCAGATTCAGCAAATAGTCATCTTCCAACTGGGCGATATATTGGAAAAGGATGTTGCGTTCGGCCAAATCAAATTTGTATTCCTCCATCAGGTCATTCATAAATTCCCGAACTTGTACGCATTCAAAGTGAAACTCCAATTTTTGCATATCCAACTTCGAAAATAAGAACAGATCATCAATGAGTTTATTCACATAAACGGCATTGCGCTGAATGGTTCTAAGGTACTTGTCGTTATTTTCCGGGGGGTTGACGGTCCCATCCAAGACCGCCTCGATATATCCTTGGATCGCGGTTATCGGTGTTTTCAGGTCGTGGGATATATTAGCGATAAGCGCCTTGCGATTTTCTTCGTACTCGGTCTGCAACTGTTCGGCTTCAAATAATCTTTCAGTCATTTCGTTGAAAGAAGCCATCAATAGGCCAAGATCATTGGGCTTGTCGTACTCAACTTTTACGGCATAGTTTCCTTTGGCGACTTCATCAAGACCCTGTTTTAGATTTTCCATAGGCTTGAATACCCTTTTTTCCAAGCGCAACAGGAAAATAAACTGGAATATTTCTTTTATTATGATTAAAGCGGCGACAAAAATGCCGATTCCCTTGATTCCCACCCAGCTAAACAGCAGGTATAAGATTATTAGGTTAAATACTATGAAAGCAGGCCGCAGGTAACGAAAATACTTATAGTGGCGCAGAAACTGACGATGGTGATGTTGATGAAGGTCATGCAGCCGCCGAAGTTCGGCCTTAAACTGTTGGCTTTGTTCCGGGCAACAATGAGAGGGTTGCCGATTTTTGCATTTGAACATGAATATCACCTGTTTTCTTTTTCAAGCTGGTTTCTGTCACTATTATATTGCATATAAACAAATCTCGCCAGGCTGGCGATAAAGGCCCAGCTGCTTAGTTGGTCCTCAAAGCGTTTGCATCTGGACCTTGATCACCAGCCTTTGGCTTTTTAGACCCTTAGAGTATCTCAACAGTCTGGAGACGCAAAAATATTCTGCGTCTCCAGACTGGGATTAATGGCCTTTTTCTGGACTTACAACCGCGTCTTATTTACCAGACAAAGGATACTTCGGCTCTGGCTGTCAGGTCGTACGGTGCATTGTGCTCGTCTTTTTGGGTGCCGACAAGGGTGATTACAATTCTGTCGATTTCGTAATTTTTATTGGTGAATATGTTGAGCGCAAAATCGAGATTCTCCGCCGCGCAGAACTCTTTTAAGAAGCCGTGCTCGTGGTGGTGGCACTCGCCTGCCCGGCTCATTTTTTCGCGCAGCAGCATTTTGGCCTCTTCTGGCAGATCGTTGGCATTGAGTGATATTAGGATGCCTTTGTCGGCCTGCTCTTCAGTTTGCAGGGCGTTCAGCACGCCCAAGGCAAAGAGAAGTCTGGAGAATTTGTCCTTTAGCCGCCCGGCGCAGCAGGTGGCATGAGATTGATGCAGGCGCGCGAAAAATTCGTGACATTTGCATTCGCCGGAACGAGGGATGGTAAATTCGGTATTGCTTTCGTGTTTAACGGTCTTTCCATCATAATCTAGCTCAGTGTTGATTTTTGCTTTAGTCTGCCCGGTCAGCAGATTTTTTTCGAATTCATTCCGCAGGGAGAATAGGTTTGCCTCAGCTTTGTGGACTTTCACCGCCAGGACTCCGTTTAAAACCTCTTTGTTTCTCATTGTCTTAACCACATCATACAAAAGTTTAATCTTGTTCATAATATTGACCTCCTTTGTTGTTATGAGGTCATTTTACGTTGAGAAGTTAAACAGGTCTTAAACCATTCTTAAAAGTTTTATAAAATTGCTTAAAATCTTTCTAAAGTCGATTTCAAAGAGCTAGTAAAATAGAAAGGCCCAGCCGGTTTCAGCTGGGCCTTTGTAAGCCTAACAGGTCGCTTGAGAAATCCCCAGATGCTAGGCGGCTGCGAGGAAGCGCGCGCAGGCAGTACAGAGGGACGTACGACAAGCGCGCTCCCGGAAAAGCAGGCACACAGCGCTTCAGCGCTGATGTGATCGCTTTCTTCGAGCGAAGCGAAGATGCACCAACGACGCAGATGGGGGTTTATCAACGGCCGTCTAGAATCTGAGAGATAGGCAGCTTAAGCCGCCGTCAAGTTTGCGAAATTCTGAAGTGTCAACTACGATTATGTCATAACCGGCTGCTGCAATTTTCTTCTGGGTATTTTCATAACCGGCAGGGACAATAACCTTGTCATTTAGCCAAATGCAATTAGCTGAATACGCTTCATTTTCATCGATAAGCATATGGTTGAATTTACTGAAGATAGGGCTTGAAACAAATTCGCCTGAGACAAGAAGATTATTATTTTCGATATAATTTACACCTGTCTTTAAATGTAAGAAGTCAGTCAGTTTCACAACAGAGCCAGTATGACCGTGTTTTTCAAGTAGCGCAATAAATTGTCTTGCTCCCTCGGCGTTGGTTCTTGCTGATAATCCAACATAGAAATGATTATCAACCATCATTACATCTCCGCCATCGAGCGTTCCGGGGCTTTTGACATATTCAATCTTTTCTTCCGGATAGAATCTCTTTATAACTTCGATCATTGCCGCTGTTTCGCCATTTCTTGCTAAGGCTCCGGGATTGGCGATAATTGCGCAGTTTTTTGTTAACACCGCGGTATCTTCAACAAAGCAGGAGTCAGGAAAAACTTCATCAGCTTCGAGGACTGTGACCTCTACACCACAGGATTTAAGTGCCGCAATGTAAGCGTCATGCTGCTTTAAGGCAAGTTCGTAGTTCGGCTGTCCTAATTCAGGGGCTGAGGTAATTCCATTTACCATTGATCTTGCTGGCCTTCTTACAATTACATTTTTAAACATTTCTTCCCTCCATAATCAGTTTTATTTAGCATTCGCCAAAGCGGCGGCAGATGTCCTGCTTGCAGCGACTTTGCCATGGCACCTGGAAGATATATGTATAAACTCGGGTAATCACATAGGCTTGAAGCAACCTCTATAGAAGTCTTTAGTATATTATAAGGCGCAGTACGGCTCGGTTTGGCATAAAATATACCTAGCTATAATCGGGCAGTACGAAGTAAAAAAATATACATCAGTGTATATTTTGGTAGTATATTTACAAGCAATAGTGTACCATAAGAGCGAGGGGAGGGGCGAATATTGCCAAACGTGCATTGTGAACTAAAAGAATATTTGAACTTGGGAATCATCAAACATATTCTTGAAACGCTGGATGAAGGAATATTGATTGTAGACCGTGACTGTCGAGTTATATTTTACAATCAGATTCTGTCGAAAAACGAAGGATTGGAACCTGGCAATGTTATAGGGAAATTGCTGTTTGATGTGTTTCCGTTCCCGACCCCCGAGGAAAGCACGCTTTACCGGGTACTCAAGACCGGAACACCGATTATCAAGCAGTTTCAGCAGTATATCAATTATCAGGGCCGGCATCTGCAGACCGTAAATACTACCATTCCCATTGTGGAAGAAAATGAGATAGTCGGAGCTATTGAAGTTTCCCGAGATATGTCGGTGATAGTCAGCCTGACAGAGAGAGTGGCTGAACTGCAACAGAAAACCGTTGCCAAGCCGAAGTCACCAAACCGTAAGGAATTAGGATTTTCATTTGACGACATTATCGGAAGTAGCCGAAAAATACAGGAAATAATTGAAAAGATGAAGAAAGTGGCCTGCACATCATCAAGTGTTCTGCTTTATGGAGAAACAGGCACTGGAAAAGAGCTGTTTGCCCAAAGTCTTCATAATGCGAGCCCTAGACAGAACCATGCCTTTATTGCCCAAAACTGCGCGGCGCTACCTGAAACCTTGCTCGAAAGCTTGTTTTTCGGCACAACCAAAGGCAGCTTTACTGGAGCATTGGATAAACCAGGTTTGTTCGAGCAGGCCAGTGAAGGAACAATTTTTCTCGATGAGATCAACAGTATGGGACCGCTTCTCCAGACTAAAATTCTGCGGGTGCTCCAGGAGGGGCTGGTCAGGCGGCTAGGTAGTCAGGAAGATGTCGCCGTCGATGTTCGGGTAATTGCCTCAACCAACGAAAAGCCAAATGAATTGTTAAAGACCGGTCGTCTAAGAGAAGACTTGTTTTATCGACTGAGTGTTATTTATGTGGAAATCCCGGCACTAAGGGAAAGAATTGAAGATATTTGTGATCTGGCAAGTCATTTTATTGAAAAATATAATTGCAAATTTGGTAGAAATGTTCATGGTATGGACGATAGGCTGCTGAAAGTCCTGAAGGACTATCGATGGCCCGGTAATGTCCGGGAGCTTGAACATATTATTGAAGCAATGATGAATTTCGTAGATGATGGCTGGTTGACGGTGCAGCACCTTGATTATCTGGGGTATAGTAATTTCAGAAATTATCTTGAAACCGACTATAGCGCGCGAACCGGTATTCGGGACGATATCAATTGTGTAGAAAAAAATATGATTATCAATACGCTTGAACGCTGTGGAGGCAATGTCTCGAAAGCCGCGCACGCCATGGGTTTAAAACGCCAGGCACTGCAATATCGGTTGAGGAAATACAAAATAGTTGCTAGGTGATGGTAGAAAGTCCGGGTTAACATTTTTATTGATCTATTCTTTTTGAGTAAAATTATCTTGAACATGCTGCTTCCCGCCAGGTGGTCTAAAGACCGCCTGGCGGGAAGCTTGATTTTTGGTTTATATGAGCTTAGTCTTTGTAGGTGAAATCGCATTCTTGAAGAGGAACTAGTTTGGTTTTCTTGACAATTTTGTAGCCCAGATAGCAGACCAGGAA